>FWPV01001815.1_pt1 | contig 55770 bp, 40 predicted proteins | sample 2228371 | NCBI WGS metagenome assembly FWPV01 (sample SAMEA103939776, study PRJEB20133) | metagenome
TTTTTGAATCGCGCCATTTTACTTCCTTAATTTGTTCATTGGCAATTGTCGGAATAAAATAGCATTTTTAAGCGACTTTTTCAACAGTTTCTCTCTCTGGGCGGCATAAATGTAATGGCCGGCAAAGGCGAAATTGTCTACCCGTTTCGTGCCGAGCTCCAGGCTGCCGAGTTTGCGGACATTGAGCGGATCAGAGATATCCAATGCCTCAAGCATATGGTCGCGCTCATATCGCAAATAACACGTGTTCCCCTGGAGGTACAATTCAGCCGGCAGCAAAGAATGCGAAAAAGTATAGGCGGCCAGAACGTGATAGGTCGGTTGGGTAAGGTCAAGGGTCTTCAGCATGCCCCCTTGAGCGACAAAAGCATAATTGTCCCGAACCGCGCCCGCTTCCATGTTTCCCCCGAAATAGCCGATGAGATCCAGAGATACGGGAGGAAGAACCTGAGCGGATAACGGAGTGTTCGCGGTGAAAACAAAGAAAAGGGTAAGCAGGGCGATTCCCACAGCCTTCGGAAGACAACGAGTATCCCCTGCAACGGCGAGACGGCGTTGTGTTTTCATAAGATCCTCCCCGGATTGTTGATTCCTTATCATTCTGTAAAAAGAGCGGCTCCTCTTTGGATGAAGCCTATCTGCGTAGGAAAGAGAGAGGACAATAGTTGGAAGTATCGCCGGGGATGAGCAAAATCGTATGAGAAGTATCTGGATTGAACCCTCTCTTATAAAAGCCGTGACCCTGCTGATCGGCCTCAAGCAAAGAAAAGGTTTCTGTAAATAAAATAATAAAAAATTGAAAAATGTCAAGAAAATTTTGAACCAGCAATTTTGCCCCAGGGTACTAAATGGAGGAGAAATTCAGTAAAGGTAAATAAAATAGAATCTGAGTTAGTTACATTTCTCGACCTAACCTTTTGAAAAACGTTCGAATATATTCTTGAATTTGGTTGATCAGAATGTTATATTCAAAAGCTTTTAGAGTCCCATCTTTTCCAACTTTAGCTTACAAGTGAGGATGATTTAGCAACATTATATTGCAGGATGCTGGAGAAATTAATGCCAAGACGTCAAAAGCGCAAGATGAAAAATCGTAGTTCACGAAAATTGATTTTATGTTCCTCAGTATTACTCGGGTTGGCGAATTACCTCATCTCATGTGGGCATTCACTCAGAGAGCAAAATGTTTATTGGCAAGCCCATCGCGGTGGTGGGGCACACGAAGCTCCGGAAAATACACTTTCGGCTTTTCATTATGCTTGGACATTAGGGGGGATACCAGAAGCCGATGTTCGAACCACCAAGGATGGTGTGATGATCTGCCTCCACGATGCCACTCTTGCACGCACGACCAACGCCCCCGCTGCCATTTGCTCCGTGAGAGTCGAAAATTTGACATATGACGATATTCTCCGTTGTGAGGTGAATAAAGGATTCTCGGATCAGTTTTTGGAAGAAAAAGTTCCAAGGTTGAATAGTGTTCTAACTGCTCTGCAAGTCAATCCTGACCGACAGATGTATCTTGACATCAAAGATGTCGATCTTGAAAAACTCGGACGATTGATCGATTCGCTGGGGGTGGGAAAACAGATCATTTTTACCAGTTCGAAACAGGAAAAATGCCAGGCCTTTAAAAATCTGGCGCAACATGTACGCACCATGCTCTGGATCGGAGGCTCGGCAGAGGAAATCGAGAAAAAATTTGCTGCGGCGCATAGCAACCATTTCAAAGGTTTGGATCAGGTGCAAGTGCACCTTAACGATAAAAAAGATACGGCTGGTTGGCGCTATGAGCTTGACGCTGCCTTTCTTAAAAATGCTTTAAAGATAACAAAAAAATATGGTTGCGACCTTCAAGTTTTCGTAAAACAATTTACCGAGTCGGACTTGTTCACTCTGTTGGATTTAGGCATCCGATGGTACGCCACCGATGAGCCAAAACGCTTTTCACAGACGGTGCAGGCCTGGCGAGAACGTCGTTAGTAATGTTCTGAATGGATGGAATGGACTCCGATAGGATCTCTACATGAGTATTATCGACCTTTTCAAACCCGCCGCTTTTCAGCCACCCCTCTCAATGGATGCTGACACCCTGCGAAGCAAATATCGTTATTGGCGAATCCGCATCATGTATACCACCATCATTGGCTATGCATTGTTTTATTTTGTGAGAAAAAATCTCTCTTTAGCCATGCCTGGCATGGAAGCCGATTTGGGTATCGCCAAATCGCAGTTAGGCCTTTTCCTTACGTTGCACGGACTGATCTATGGTGTTTCGCGATTCGTCAACGGTGTGGCAGCCGATCGAATGAATCCGCGTTACTTCATGTCTTTTGGCCTGCTGGCTGCGGCGGTCATGAACATCGGTTTTGGACTTTCCAGCGCGGTTTGGGCCTTTGGTCTATTTTGGATGCTGAACGGTTGGTTTCAAGGCATGGGATTTCCGCCTTGTGCCCGCAGCCTCACCAACTGGTTCTCGGCCAAAGAACGAGGTACTAAATTTGCCATATGGAACAGTTCTCATTCCATCGGCGCCGCCGCAGTGATGTTGCTGAATAGTGTGTTGGTCTTGTACCATTGGCGACTGTGTTTGTTGGTGCCGGCCGCTCTGGCCATTTTAGGGGCAATTTTTATCGTGTCTCATTTAAGAGATACACCCCAGTCGCTTGGTTTACCATCTGTGGAAGTGTACACCAACGATGAGTCGGAAGAGAGAAAAATTGGACGCGAAACAAGTGATCTTGAATTCAAACAATTCATCCGCAAACAAGTCTTTGGCAACCCGGCGATTTGGGTGATCAGTGTGGCCAATTTTTTCCTCTATGTGGTGCGCTATGCGATTGTCGATTGGGGACCTACCTTTCTCAAAGAATTGAAGGGTGTGGAACTCCAACATGCTGGCTGGATGGTGGCGGGTTATGAATCCTTTGGCATCGTCGGCATGCTGTTGAGCGGCATTTTGATGGACAAGGTGTTCCATGGTCATGGAGGACGCGCCTGCTTTTTGTATATGCTCGCTTGTAGTATAGGCATATTCCTTTTCTGGAAATTGCCGATTTCTTCTTCATTGTTGAATGCATTGATCCTGTGCATCATTGGTTTTTTTATTTACGGACCCCAATGTCTGGTGGCTGTCATCGTCGCCAATTTGGCGACAAAACGGGCGGCAGCAACCGCTATAGGCCTTACCGGCCTTTTCGGTTATCTCAGCGGATTATTATCCGGTTGGGGACTGGGATATGTGGTACAACATTATGGGTGGAATGCCGGCTTTTATCTGTTGTTGTTTTCGGGATTAGCGGCAGCCATATTGTTTGCAATTTGTTGGAATAAAAAATAGCAGAAATGGCTTTAGCATGAAAACTGTTCAATTAACTGGTATCGAACAATTCGAGATCAAAGAGGTCGATCCACCACGCATTGCGCGATCGGAGGACGTTCTCCTCCGCATTGCTGCTGTGGGCATCTGCGGCTCGGATATCCATTACTATAAGCACGGTCGCATTGGCGACCAGGTGATCAAGTATCCTTTTATCATTGGACATGAATGTAGTGCGATAGTTGAAGCGGTCGGGGATGGCGTGCAGCGTTGTAAACCGGGGGATCATGTGTTTGTAGAGCCAGCTGTCTCTTGTGGCGAGTGTGATCAATGTCGGCGCGAACGATTTCACACCTGCCGGCACTTGCGATTTTTGGGTTGTCCCGGGCAATTGAGCGGTGCCCTATCACAGTATATCGTCATGCCCCAGGAGAATTGCTATGCTCTGCCCTCAGATTTGACCTTGGAAATGGCTGTGCTGGCAGAACCTTTGTCTATTGCGCTGCATGCGGTCCGACAAGCAGGTTCGCTCGAGAAAAAGTCGATTGCAATTCTTGGGGCTGGGCCCATTGGATTAAGTGTTCTACTGGTTTCCAGCCAGTTGACGGGGCAGGACATCCTGGTTAGTGAAAAAATTCTCTATCGACTCCAAGCTGCCGCAGCCCATGGGGCGGATGCGACTTTTAATCCACTGCACGTTGATGTGGTGAGCGAGGTGTTGCAAAGTCATCCCAGCGGTTTAGATGTGGTGTTTGAATGTTGTGGGGATCAATCGGCACTGGATCAGGCGATAGACATGTTGGCGCCTGGCGGCATCCTTGTATTGGTCGGCATTCCAGAAATGGATCGCATATCGTTTGATGTGAGCAAAATTCGCCGCAAAGAGATCACCATCGTCAATGTTCGGCGACAGAATCAGTGTGTCGCATCGGCTTTAAATTTGTTATTAAAATATGGTCGGGAGATGAACTGGATGATCACCCATCGTTTCCGCCCTGAAGATGCCGGTTTTGCTTTTACTTTAGTCGACCAGTATCGCGATGGCGTGATCAAGGCGATTATAAAATGGATGGATGATGTATAGATAATCAAAAAATGCCATAGTGAGAGGAGGTAGGACAAGCGAGAGAGCTCAGACGGCGCAGGCGATAAATTACATTTCTCGTAAAGGTATTTTGGGAACCAGAAAGAGGTATCTGTTACTGTCCTGTCGAGTGAGCGCCAGTGACGAGATGAGAACAAACCAAACGCAGATCGTCGCTATTTTCATTCTACGGCAGAGCGGTGGGTTTAGATTGAAAGGAGAAACCACAGAGAACATCTTATTATGTGAAGGAGGTAATTTCATCGTATATTAACAAATTGCGGCTCATAAAATTTTGTAATCCGGTTGTGCTACGGTGAGATAAAATGCAAAAACGCCACAGGCGTGAAATGATGATATAATCTATCTGCCACGGGCTCTTTGGAACGCAATCCCGCAGTTTTGCGGGAAGATAAAATATGAGAACGCCACAGGCGTGAAATGATGATATAATCTCTTTGCCATGGGCTCTTTGGAACGCAATCCCGAGCTCTGCGGGAAAATAAAATATGAGAACGCCAAAGGCGTGAAATGATTATAGCAGAAGAAAAAATAGAGATCCAACCCGGAACGGGTGACATGATAAAGTTCCTTCCATGATTTATTGGAGGAACGGCATTGCCGCCGTCATTATGGATGTTGTTAGATCTTTCATTAGTCTCGATTTTTCATAAACATGATAATTATTATTTGACTCAGAACATTCTCCTCTCCGTTGCATCGCTGAGCGATGGAACGAGATTGAAAATGGGCGATGGAGAAAATTACAGTAAGACGAATCCCCCTAAATCCCGCTTTGGAAAAGGGGTTTTTTTCCTTTTTTGTTAAAGGGGGGCAATGGGGGGATTGAGAATAAGGCACGTCGTCATGACATCGTCATGGACGGCTTTTCCTATTTGACGTTCCGCCTGCCAACCGTCGTCAGGGACGACTCCTTTCCAATTCATGATTCTAGGTGCTAACCATCGTCATGGACGGCTTTTCCTATTTGACGTTCCGCCTGCCAACCGTCGTCAGGGACGACTCCTTTCAAATTTATTATGTTAGATGGCATTCGTCGTCAGGGACGACTCCTTTCCATTTCAACAAGACCCCAAGCGGCTCACTGAATCCTCGCTCCTCAGAAACGGGCAAAGAAATTATGAAAAAGATTTTTCGATTAAGCAGGTCACCTTTTCCGCTCCTTGGGATGAATTGCTCTTAGCGTAATTCTTGCAAAAAACGTAACAACTCTTCTTGTCGTCCACGATAGGTTGGCTGATATAATCCTGAACCAGCATTCAATTCCTCATCGGTGACCAAATAGGTCTGCATGCCGGCGCCACCAGCTGCCATATCGTCGATGTGATCATTGCCGATCATCAAACATCGCCGTGGTGGGACGCCCATACGTTCAGCAATTTCAATATAATAATAAGGATAGGGTTTGCAAAAACGCATGTTTTCAAAGCTGGTGATCAAAGAAAAGGGAAAATCCTCTAATCCTGCCCATTGCAGCCGAGCCTGAACGGCCACGAGAGGAAAAACGGGCACCGTAGCTAAAATGATCTTTGGGCTGATCCTCTTCGCCGCATCTAAAATGGCACGCGAGTGTGGCAGACGGCGAGAGCTCATCCTGACCTCATGGAATTCATTTTGGTAGAAATCCATAAAAATCGGCTCGACCTCTGCAAAGGGCACCGGACTATGGGCGTTAAATACGTCGATAAACACCTGGCGGAGGGATGGCTTGGAGCCGTCCGCATGGTACATGGCATCAATGGCGGTATTGATTGGTTCGATGAAATCATTTTTACCAAACAAAGGTGCTATCTTCGGTGCCAAGTATTTATAATACAAGCGCACAAATGCATCGTTATTCAGCCCCAAAAGAGTGCCATCTAAATCGAATAGAATCGCCTCGTACATATTATTACCTTCTTTTTTTCTTGCGGAATACCTTCCCCTCTAACTTTCTGTTTTATTCGCTCGTTGGAGTTGAAACTGCAATTGATAAAGATGATAGTAGATGCCCTTTTTCGCCATTAATTCTCGATGCGTGCCTATCTCTCGCAGTTCGCCTTTGTGCAGCACCATGATTCGATCCACATTCTGAATCGTTGACAAACGATGAGCGATGATAAGAGTTGTGCGCTGCGACATCAGTTTTTCGGTGGCTTGGCGGAGCAACGACTCGGTCTCGGTGTCCACCGAGGAAGTGGCTTCGTCCATAATGAGAATCGCTGGATCAAAAGCCAAAGCGCGGGCAAACGACAACAGTTGTTTCTGGCCAGTGGAGAGATTGCTGCCGCGTTCGTGTAGTTCTGTTTTATACCCCTTGCTCAACTTTTTTATGAATTCGTGAGCGTGCACCTCCTTGGCAGCCTCTATGGCACGTTCCATGGAAATCGACGGATCGCCGAGGCGGATGTTATACTCGACGGTGCCGGAAAAAATAAACATATCCTGCAGCACCATGCGAACGCGTCGGCGCAATTCATCCACGGGTATGCTACAGATATCGACGCCATCCAGCAAAATCTGTCCCTGCGTCGGTTCATACAGGCGCGTAATTAGACTGGTAAGCGTGGTTTTGCCGGCACCGGTCGCGCCGACGATGGCAAGTTTTTCTCCTGCCGCAACCTTGAAGTTGATATTTTTCAGCACCCATTCGTCCTCATGATAGGCGAATGATACGTTGCGAAATTCGATCTCACCGCGCGGAGGACCTAAGGATACCATTTCAGAAATCACGGGGTTTTGCTCCGGTGTGTCTATCAGTTTAAAGATGCGCTCGCTGGCTGCCATGGCCGATTGCAACAGGTTGTATTTTTCCGACAGATCGCGAATGGGCTGAAAGAAGCGCTGCGTGTATTGCACAAAAGCCACTACCACTCCGATGGTCAATGTGTGCTGTAAAACCGACAGTCCGCCAAACCAGAGGATGAGGGCTATAGCCACCGCGCTGATGAGTTCGATGATGGGATAAAAAACCGCATAATAAAAAATCGTCTGCAAATAGGCGGATAGATAATCTGCATTCAATTGATCGAAACGGCGAAAATTTTTCTCTTCGCGGTTGAACAGTTGAACAGTGGACATCCCCATGATGTTTTCCTGCAAATAGCTGTTGATTCTCGCCAATCGCAGCCGAATTTGCCGGTAAGCTTCGCGCACGCGAATGCGAAACCAATGGCTGGCATAAAAAATCAGCGGCAGTGTGCAAAATACCAATAGTGCCAAACGCCAGTGGAAGATCAGCATGACGATAACGATGCCCATCAACACAAAGATGTCGCCAAAGATTGCCACCACACCACTGGAGAGCGTTGAGTTAAGCGTTTCCACATCGTTGGTGGCGCGCGTCACCAGTCGCCCCACAGGATTTTTATCAAAGAAGGAAAGCGGCAGCCTTTGTAGATGGGAGAATATCTGGTTGCGCAGGTCATACATCACCCTCTGCCCAATTTTTTGCGTGAGATAGGTTTGAGCATAGCCCAATGTCATCTGCGCGACCAATATCAGAAGATAAGCCAAGGCAATCTTGCTCAAACCCAGTATATCCTTTGCAGCGATATATTGGTCGATGGCCACCTTGGTGAGATAAGGCAACAACAACTCGATCAAAGAGCCGATGATGAGGACAGATATGGCCATGATCACCAGGCGACGATAAGGGCGGAGGTAGCGCAAGAGCCGCTTCATCAGGCGACTGTCATAGGCCTTGCCGAGTATTTCTTCTTCTTGTTGCAGCAATGTCTTTCAGCCGAAAGTTAGATGAATGTAGCGTTTCTTATTTTCCTTTTTAAAAAGCAATTCTTATCAAATATTCGGTACTGGAAACTTTAAAAACCTGTTATGCCATTTCCGCTAATGCTTCCTCAAGCTGCTGCCGACGATAAAGATCGTAATACACGCCCCGCTTGGCCATCAGCTGGCCATGGGTGCCCCTCTCGATGATACGGCCATCCTGCAACACCGCAATCAAATCCGCATGACGAACCGTCGAGATGCGATGCGAGACGATGATCGTGGTTCGACCAGCCATAATGCGCCGTAACCCTCGGAGGATTTTTTCTTCGGTATCGGTATCCACCGCGGAAAAGGCATCATCTAAGATCAGAATTCTTGGCAGGCGGAGAATGGCACGTGCCAAGGCGGTGCGTTGTTTCTGTCCGCCGGAAAGGGTGATGCCTCGTTCACCGACCATCGTCTGAAAGCCGTCGGGAAATTGATCGAAATCCTTTACCAGCTGCGATATTTCTGCCGCTGTTTTCATCTGCTGCTCATCCATGGTATCGACTCCAAAACCGATATTCTCCTGCAGGGTGTCGGAAAATAGAAACGGCTCTTGCGGCACCATGCCGATATGGCGGCGTAAAACCGACAACGGGATGGTGTGAATCTCGTGGCCATCTATAAACAGTGCCCCGACTGGAGCGTCATAGATGCGCGGGATGAGGCTTACGAGGGTGGTTTTACCCGAACCGGTGCTGCCGACGATGGCCACGGTTTGACCAGGCAGAATATCCAAATCGATGTTATGCAATACCGGTCGCTCTTGATCTTCATAACTGAAAGAAAGCTTTTTGCAAGTAACCCTTCCTTCGATCGTAGTAATGGAAGGTTCGCACTGCGCACCGTCTTGTATTTCAGCCGGCTCGCTTAGTATTGCCAGAATACGTTTCAGGGAGGCCATGCCTTCCTGCCAGAGGTTGAGCACCCAGCCAAAGGCGATCATCGGCCAGGCCAGCATGGCCAGATAGGAAAGAAAAGCAACCAGTAACCCAATGCTGATATTTTCTCGGATTACGAGTATACCACCCACAAATAGGGCAATCAAGATGGTGAGCCCCAATAAAAATTCGATGGTGGCCCATAAACCGGCGCGCACCTTGACCAGCGACATGTTACGGCCGATGTATTCTCTGCTTAATTCGTTGAAATGGTGAATCTCATTTTCCTCTTGAACGTAGGATTTGACCACGCGCATCCCGCTAAGATTTTCCTGCACCTTGGCTGTTATGGTGGCAAATTGTGCCTGGATGCGTGTATATAATTTTTGAATTTGCCCCACCTGCCGATAGACAATCACTGCCACCAAGGGCATAGGCAATAACGCCCAAAGACTCAATCTTGTGGAGAGATGGAGCATCAGCCAGATGGTGGTGATACCCACGATAATGGTGTTGAACATGTACATGATGCCCGGACCTACCATGGTTCTCACGGCTTCGGTGTCATTAGTAGCCCTGGCCATGAGGTCGCCGGTTTTGTAGCGCTGGAAAAATGAAGCGGGTAGGGTTTGCAGATGCAGCAAATAATCATTGCGGAGATGGTACTCCACTTTTCGCGACACACCGATGAGCGTATTGCGCATGTGAAAGCGAAAGAGACCCTGTAAAGCGGCCACAAGTACAAATACTACAGCAAACGCACCTAATACCGTTACAGCCGAATGCCCATGGATGATATGATTCAACCAAATAGGAAGTACCGCCTTGCCCGTCGACTGCAGATCGATATAGTCGATGCCATAGCGTAAAATCATCGGCATGGAAAGTTGTAGAGATGCAGTGATAAGGATACTGAAAAGACCAGCTGACATCTGCCATTTGTAGCGCCAAAGATAAGAAGATAAAAAGCGAATGGGATTGTCAGAAGAGTTCATCTCTATACTTAAAATCAGAGAAAAGTTGTTTAGATTGTCTATACTTAAAAAGTCGCTCGCAGGCGGCCTTTTCCTGACTAAATTTATTTCGGCGAATGGTGAACGCCATAATTTTTATGGATCAATTTAAGCAAAATTAAGCACAACTCCAAATGGTTCTCTTCCATTGGACGAGTATTGGTAATAAGTCAGCATTTTCATGGCAGGGGAATATTTCACAAGTCGGCAACCTGACAAAAATTTGATATTATGCTGCTTCGATTATGATATGATTAGAGGCCATCTCCAGAATCGATTAAAATCCATATAGTTTTATTCGAGCAATATACATCTTGCAGATTTCTCTGAAATAGCATAAATTACTAAAATTTGTAACCAAGAGAAAAAAAACTCGTATTAGACTGATGAGTTGTTTCGGAACGACTATATTCGTCTTTTATGAAAAACAATAAGATGTTCCCCGAATGAGTCCATGGCCGTTTAAATTGAGAGATCAAAAGGTGAAAAAATATTCTTTGTGCGCTTTCTTACTTGTTAGTCTTGTGATATTCGTTTTTTACGGATCGGCATCCGCTTTATCCAAACGAGCGTTGCAATCCATCGAAGCGGACGAGGCGCGGCGACATCTCTACTTTCTTGCCGCCGATTCGCTGCTCGGACGGGATACACCGAGCGAAGGATTGGACATCGCAGGACGATATATCGCAGAGTACTTTAAATCTTGCGGACTCTTACCCTTGAACGATGGCTATTACCAGCCATTTGAAATGAACAAGGTCTTTCTCGGTGACAGCAATTATTTCAGCCTCCAAGGCAGGGATGGCAAATGGCATGAATATGCGATTAAGAAACATTTTATGCCTTACGAAATGACTGCCAGCAAGGCATGTTCGGCGGAGATTGTCTTCGCCGGCTATGGCATCACCGCTCCGGAATATGGCTATGACGATTACGCCGACATCGATGTAAAGGGGAAAGTTGTTTTCGTCCTCAAACGCGGGCCACGTCAAGAAGATGCAAAGAGTCCTTTCTACTTTCGCAGCGACAGCCCTTATCTCAAGAATGAAGAAAAAATTCATAATGCCATTGAGCATGGCGCTGTTGGCATCATGATGGTGACCGATCCGCTCTACAATCGACTGCTGACGCCAAAAGGCTTCCCCTGGCCGAATCTCTATAAAGGCTTTCCGGCGGATGCTGTTCCTCTGACTCTGGCCAAGATCGAGAAACAGAAAATCCCAGCCATCCAGGTAGGGGAAGAGGTGGTTCAATTACTTTTTGGCAGTGTGGAGGCGTTGAAGAATATTCAGGCGCGGATAGATAGCTCCATGTCGCCACAATCGTTCCCATTAGAAGGATTCACCGCTTCGATCCGCACTTCCACCCGCAGGGAACAAGTAACGACTCGCAATATCGTCGGCTTTCTTCCTGGTGCGGACGAAAAGTTGAGAGACGAAATCATCATCGTCGGCGCCCATTATGATCATGTCGGCTATATCAGAAATGCCCCTGCCGATCAAGATAGCATATTCAACGGCGCCGATGATAATGCCTCCGGCACCGTGGGTGTGATGCTGTTGGCAAAGGCCTTTGCGCTCGAGAAAAAACGGCCGAGGCGCTCGATCCTCTTCATCACATTTGCCGGTGAAGAAAAAGGACTTTTTGGCTCCACCTCATACGTGGAAAATCCCCTCTTTCCTTTACGAAATACCGTTGCCATGTTCAATTTCGATATGATCGGCCGCAACCATCCCGACAGCCTCTGTGTGCGCGGCAGCAAAACGAGTCCCATGCTGAGAAAGATATTGATAAAAGAAAATAAAAAGATCGGCTTTAAACTTTCCATTGGCGAGGATAATATCTTTCGCGGCACCAGCGATTACCGACCCTTCATGAAAAAACACATTCCTGTTTTGTACTTGCACTCCAATGAGCATGAAGACCTGCACAAGGTAACCGATCACGCCGACAAGATCGACTATGACAAGCTGGCGCAAGTGGTGCGGCTGGCCTTTCGTACCATCTGGCATCTGGCCGACAACGATGCGAGGCCGAATTTTCTCGCGATAGACGAAAAATAATTTGGGACAAGAAAAGTTCGATCCTACGGGCGAGTAGAGTGTAAGAGGATCGACATATGAAACATTGTGGCATTTCATATTGATGAGGTATGAGATCTCAATCTAACAAGGAGGAAAATCACATGAAAAAATGGTTTGTGGCTGTTATCGTTTTCGTCGCTGTTTCTGGTGGCTTGGCAAAAAGCCCCTACACTCTGGTCTATAAACCCCAGCTCGGCAAGGGAATGATTTATGCGACAGAATCTCAACAGAAAACTACCCAAGAGATGGCTGGACAGGAGATAGTGTCAGAGGGAAGCTCTCAAAGCAAAATCGAACTGATGCCGCAGAGTCTATCCCCCAATGACAACTTTATTTGCATCGCCAGGTATCTTGATAAATCCACCAAATTAAAAAACAGACTCATGGATACGACCTTGGTCGAAAGTGATCAATGCAATAAACGGGTAGAGATAGAATTCGACAAACTTGGCAAGGTGCTACAGGTGACGTTGCTCGATTCTTTCCCGCAACCGGCTGGCATGATGCGTATGGGCGCTATCGATCCCAAGCTGGCATTCAAACGACTGTTACGCGAGCTTCCGGATCGGCCGGTCGACCTAGGTGATACATGGACAAAGGTCACCATCGACAGCATTTCGGTAATGGGCATGAAACTGAATGTGACGACTGATCCAAAATTCACCCTCGTGGGGGAAGAGGAAATGTTGGGCTATAAATGCCTGAAAGTCACTTACACTGGCAATGTGAGTGTGGAAGGAAAAGGCAGCCAGATGGGAAATGAATTTTTCTTCGAAGGGTCGGGCAAAGCCGAAGGGACCTTTTATTTTGCTCCGGAAGAAGGCTTGTTGGTGTCCGAGGAGGTGATCACCGATCAGGAAATGACCATCGCCATCTCCGGACAGGTGAATATGACCATCCCGCAAACGACGTCGACACATTCAAAGACGGTGTTGGTAAAATAAGGTACTACGAGCAGAGAGGATCACCCATTTCATCCATGCACAGAGATTTTGATGGAGCAAATTACTTGCTCGTTATCTATGACAGCTATGAACTTTCCTCAAGCAATTAGATAACCTGGATTCTGTGTTAAGTCGCTAGTCAAGTTCTTCAATCCCACCTAATAGGTGAATTCGTGTGAGCTTAAGGCTTAACACAGAATCAGCGGATAAAGTGGAGTCGGTTCGAATCGAGGATTCACACAGAATTCCACACCTTGAAAAAGTCTCATTCTCTGTGTAGCAGATGCGGGACGGTAATGAATACACATTCATGTATCCACTTCATTTTTCGGCTATAAGGGACGTGAAATTGAGAGGATTTATAAATGTTACGACGTTCATCCGTCAATTTTTTATCAGTTATTATCTGGCTTTGCCTGATCGGCCATTTTTTCGGCTCATCGTTTGCAAAAGAGAAACCTCTGCCGGAAGTTTACCAGCAACGTCGGGCGCAGGTGTTATCGGAGTTGGATAGTGGTTCCGTGGCTATTTTTTACAGTGGCGATCGCAAAATGCGTGCAGCCGATGTGCCATTCCCTTTTCGCGTCGATAATAATTTCTATTACCTCAGCGGCTGCGAAATACCGCGATCGATATTGCTTTTGATTGCGGATGGCGTGATGGTGAACGACGCCGTCTACCATGAACTACTCTTTATTCCTCCATCCTCACAGAGCAGAACTGGCCATGCTTCTGATTCCCGTGAGCATAGGCGTGGCTTTCCTGGTTTTTCGCTGGTCTTGCCACTCGAGCAATTCGCGGACTATCGGGATAGAATCTTGACAAATTGTAAAATCCTATACTATACCGATTGGCCGGCCACAGGGTTTATATATGATATTCTCTCGGAAAATAAATATTTTCTCGAGAATGAAGGCAAGAAAGCCCTCAAGAAAAAATATCCCAAGTTGCAGATCAGATCTTTGAGCCAGAAGATGGCAAAAATGCGGGTGATCAAGTCGCCGCCGGAATTGCAGCTGATGCAGCGCGCCATAGACATCACCTGCGAGTCCTTTGTGGAGGCTGCCAGAGCCGCGAGGGCCAATCAGTACGAGTATGAACTGCAGGCGGTCATCGAATACCATTTCCGACGTAATGGAGCGATGGCCAATGCGTTCCCGTGCATCATCGGCTCTGGTCCCAATTCCCTTATTTTACACTATGATGAAAATCAGCGGCAGATGCGCGATGGCGAAGTGGTGGTCATCGACATCGGCGCCGAGTATCAAAACTATTGTGCCGACCTGACGCGCACCATTCCGGTCAACGGCAAATTCTCAGCGGCGCAAAGACAGATTTACGAAATCGTGCTCAGAGCCAACGAAGCATTGATCGCCGCTGTTAAACCTGGCGTCACGATTGCCGAATTGGACAAACTGGCACAGAGCGTGGTGGCCGATGGTTTATTGGCCATCGGCCTCATTAAAGAACGTGGAGAGGCCCGACGGTTTCTGCCCCATGGCGTCAGCCATCCACTGGGACTGCAGGCGCACGACGTCGGCACCGGTGAGCCACTCGCACCAGGGTTCGTCATTACCATCGAACCGGGCATCTACATTCCCGCCGAGGAAGGAATCGATGCGCAATATTGGAATATAGGCATTCGTATCGAAGATGATGTATTGGTCACCGAGACGGGATGCAGAGTACTCACGGAAAGAGCACCGAAAAAAATGGCTGAAATCGAAAAATTGATGGGCGCTAAAAAGTTACGGTAATCTATCTCCTAAGGGCTTTTACATTTTTTCAAGAAGAGCGGATTCGATGTCAACCGGAACGAAGGCCCCATCGCGCGTAGGAAAGTGTTGAAAAAGTTATAGCGATGCCCACGGGTTCAAGCGTTAGTGGCTATGTGAAAACGCAATTATGATCTCAAATAAAACCACCAAAAATTTAGTTTGTATGTATGGAGTGGTGGTGTTAAAAATAAATGATATTTATTCGCCGAGTGTTTTCGAAAATTTACATCGTGTGTGGAATTATCATCGCTCTTAAATCAGTACACTTTTTGCAGAACAAGCATCGCCTGGGCGGGCAGGCTCAAACTACTTTCGATTTTTTGGATAGCCAAAACTATCCTGTCATGTCGAGGATCGCCAGCGACGAGATATTTTTAATCTTGCAATTGTAATAATATTAATTAATTAAATATACTCTCAATGCCTTGTTTTTTGGAAATAGCTTTAGGAGCAGACCTTTGGAGCGATTGCAGCGCCAAATTCAATTTATATTAGAGAGCGATCGTCTGAAGCATATCTTGCGACAGACTTATTTGCTTAATTCCTCGCGACATGAAAATTCCGCGGAGCATAGCTGGCAGCTGGCTTTAATGGCCATGGTGTTAGCGGAATATAGTCCGGAGCCGCTGGATCTGATGCGCGTGCTCAAAATGCTGTTAATACACGATCTGGTGGAGATCGACGCCGGTGATACCTACTGTTATGATAAAAACGCAAATGAGCAAAAATTACAACGCGAAGAGATTGCTGCCCACAGAATTTACGGTCTCTTACCGGAAGATCAAGCTGCTGAATTTTTATCATTATGGCGCGAGTTTGAAAGGCAAGATACAGCAGAAGCTCGCTTTGCCGCAGCGTTGGATCGGCTGATGCCCATGTTGCATAATTATCATACCCAAGGCAAATCTTGGCTGGAACACGGCATCACAGCGGAGATGGTCAAGGAGCGCAATCGTCATATCGCGGCAGGAGCACCACAATTATGGACATTTGCCGAAGCGCTGATCCAAGATGCGGTTGAAAAAGGATTTTTAAAATAATAACTCTATTAGGATGAATGTCTTGACTCATTTTTGCGAATACCATGAGTCTTCGTCAGGGAGTTGGGGGGTGAAGCTTTACGACCTTGTTACATCCCAAACCTGATAAGTGGAAACGATGGTGGGCTGGGTGAGAGTTCTGCAAGAAACACAAACCTCGAATAATCTGTCATTTCGCGGGGTGAATTCAACCTTGGATTACCACCCCTAACATACAACTTTTCCAAAAACCATCATTCTGCGGAGTGAATGAAACCAGACATCATTTTCATTGCAGCGATGAGAATATCTCGGGAGTTCACCATTTAGGTCTTCATAAGTACTCTGATCTCGAGCAAGTTGGAGTGCAGAGATGTGGCAATGTTTTTAATCGTAAGTAAAAAAAGCGGCACCAAGATGCCGCACACAAAAAATTTTTTATCTTGCCCAACACCTGCCCAATCTGTCATGTCGAGGAGCGAACGCGACGATACATCTGGAAATGTCATTGTCTCAATAATCTGTTACGATTGAAAATATCTTCAATAGTGGCCTACTTTTTAGTTCTCATGAACCGATCGAACAGCCTTTTGAATCGGAAAATTTTTGATCTTTAATAACTCTGCGAAAATCCGGGGGATTTCGCTGTTTTCGCGAAAGCCGGCGAATTTAATGGCACCTGGCCCATAGGCATAGAGGGGCACATCACCGCCCGTGTGATTTTTACCACTCCAACTCACCTGCAATTCATAACCATCGGCAGAACCACCGGTGATCACCAACCCTCCGGTTTCATGATCCGCGGTCACTACCACCAGAGTCTTACGATTCTTTTGCGCAAAATCCAAGGCCGTGGCGATGGCCATATCAAAATCCAGTGTTTGTTGGACAGAGTTGTCGGCGTTGTTGTCGTGATTTGCCCAATCGATCTGACTGCCCTCTACCATGAGCATAAAACCTTTTTTGTTCTGCGAGAGGATTTGGATGGCCTTGGAAGTCATTTCTGCCAGTGTCGGCTCTGGAGGCTGAGTAGTCATGCCGTCGATGGCGAAGAGACCGAGGATCCTTGAATGCCGAGTCTGTAAAAGTTCATCGCGAGTCGAGAGATGAAAATAGCCAGCGGTAATTGCTTCGGCGATGAGATCGCGATCGTCTTTTCGCTTACTCTCCACAGCCGATTGTGGTAGGAAAAAGCCACGGCCCCCGCCAAGAAACACATCAAATCCGCTCTGGATGAGTTGCTCGGCGATGAACGCCTGCTGGCTGCGTTTTGGGGCATGCGCATAAAAGGCGGCGGGAGTAGCGTGCGTGATGGATGAAGTGGCCACCAGACCGCAAGATTTCCCTAATTGTTTGCAGATTTCCATAATGGATTGATAGGAATGTTCTTGAATGTCCATTCCGATCGTGCCATTAGCGGTTTTGATGCCGCACGCCATGGCCGTAGCAGACGCAGCGGAATCGGTAATCAGCTGATCGGCTGGGCACACACGTATATAGCCTGTGATGGGCATGCGATCCATGTGCAATTTGCCGTTTTTGCCGACCGCCCGATAACGCGCCATCGATACGGTGGCAGAACTCATACCATCGCCGATGAGAAAAATGATATTTTGTACTTTTTTCTCTGATGATATCGCCAGGGGCGTTTGCTCAGTGGGGGGATGATAATTTGCCCATGAAAGGGGCTGGGCGACCAGCGCCAGTACGAATAGAAAACAGAATAATATGAAGCATAACTTTATGGATATTCTGAAAGCTTGCATTTCATTTCCTTCATATGCAATGGGTATAATAAGCTTTTAAGAAAATATCATCTATTTATTAAGTGAATTTTTGCATAAAGTTATAAAAAAATCCTGATATTAACAAGCGGAAAGAACATCATTTTATCGGACAAAAATATGGGGCCACTCTTGCTACTGAACACGAGCGTTAATATATTGTTTTAAGGTAGGAGAAGGCTGTAAATTTTCCCAGAGAGGGGATAATGGAGTTCAGATATCTATTATTGCTTGTTTGCCATTCATGAATGTCTTAAATTATTGAAACAATGTTGCTCTTTTACACATGCATACTAATTCCCTTCAACAAAAGGTGATAATAAAAGGCTTCTGAACCAATCTCTAACCAACAGGAAATATTTTGCTATGACACCTGAAACCAACAAATGAACAAGTGCAACTGATCTAATAAACCTAGAATCTCTTCTGGCTTTTAATTCGAGCGCAGATATTGTATCTTCTAAATGAAATAAATTGAGCATAACGTTATACTCCACATAGAATTAGAAAAGCTCGTTTTCATGGGTGAAAGGATGAGAAGGATAAAATTTTTGCAATTTTCTTTTTGGCTGTGGATAGTTTTTTTAGTTGATCGTCCAGAAGCCAGCGACCAAAGTTTCGGTCCCAAACATCAGCCTCGTGTTTGTTTGACAAGATCGCCCCATCCTGTCAAAAAGATCGACTGGTACAGAGAGACCATCTATTTCCTGCTAATCGACCGTTTTTGCAACGGCGATCCCAGCAACGACGCCGGTAACAACCCAGCCAGCCACGTTTTATATCGACCCGAGATGGGCAATACCGATGCGTTGAAAACCTACCAGGGCGGCGATCTTCAGGGCGTGATCGACAAACTCGACTATCTGCAAAGCCTTGGCATTACGACTATCTGGCTTTCACCGTTATTCGACAACAGCGACCAGGATTTCCTTGGTTGGTGGCCCTATCACGGCTATCATCCGATCGATTTTTTTTCCGTGGATGAACATTTCGGAGATATGGCGTTGCTGAAAAAATTGATCGAAAAAGCCCACCGTCGTGGTATGAAGGTACTGCTGGATATGATCTTCAACCATGTGGCGCCGGATCATCCTTGGGTGTGCGATCCACAGTTATGGGAAATAGAGGGATATAAATACTGGTTCCATCCACACTCTGGCATCGACGGCAGCACTAGCATCCAAGATTGGCACGATCAACACCAGCTGGAGACGCGCGAACTCAATGGTTTGCCCGACTTGGCGCAGGAGAATCCGCATGTTTATGAGTTCCTTTTGGATGTGGCCAAGTTTTGGATCGTCGAAACCGGATGCGATGGCTTTCGCTTGGATGCCGTGAAACACATTCCGCGGGAGTTCTGGCGTAACATCTGTCGCGACTTGCATGCGTTTGCCGGTGAGGACTTTATGTTGCTCGGTGAAGTCTTTGCCGGAGAAGCTGACTATGTGGCCAGCTATCAGGATTTGGGATTCAATGCGCTGTTCGATATTCCGATGTATTACACTATCAACCGTGTGCTGGCGCAGGGCGGTCGCATGCCGCAACTCAGCGAGCAACTGCAACGCAACCGTGAACTCTATCATCAAGTACTTTTGTCACCGCTGATCGACAATCACGACGTCGCCCGATTTAGTTACTGGGCCAAGACCAATATCGAAGAAAAAACGCAACAGGCCATCACTTTTATTTTTACCTTGCCGGGGATCCCTATGCTATATTATGGCAGCGAAGTGGCTCTACCGGGTGCGGCGCCGACGCACGAGCAGACCGGCGCCGGACAGGATTATCTCAACCGCCTGATGATGCCGTGGGAATACTTCGAAAATACAATGCCAAATCTGCTAAAGCATACGGCCAAAGTTTTACACCTGCGCCAAGATTGGCCTGCCTTACGCAATGATTCTCATGTTGAATGCTATAAGGATTACAGCATATATGCCTATCTCAAATACGACCGCCGCCGCGCGGTGATGGTAATCCTGAATAATTCCTCCCAAAGCGAGACAAGAAAAATTCCCCTTCCGGCAGATGTTTTTCGCCGCAACGCCCGTTTCATCGATTACCTGAGCGGAGTCGAATTTCGTGCTGTTGACGATACCCTGACTATTCATTTAGCGCCGCTATCCTCCTATCTATTAAGTCACCACAAGTGTGGCATCGATAAAAAATTACAACAACAGCCGCGACTCTGTTCCTTTTCACCAGTGATCAGCGGCGACATGCAATGGGTCGATTTTATCTATTCGGGCATTCAAAAGGTAACAAACGTCACCATTGCGGGCGACTTTAACGGCTGGTCGGCCATTAGCGATTCGTTGCATCTATCAGAAGATGGCCTTTGGCAAATTCGATTGCCGCTGCGACGGGGTCGTTATCGTTACAAGTTCGTGCTGGACGGCCGTGAATGGGTTGCTGACGAGCGAGCACAAGAGAGCGAATTAGACCCCTATGGCAGCCGCAATTCGGTGGTAGTGGTGGAATGATCGATCAAATGTTGCGAACCGATGGCAAGTGTTACACCGCATCGCGTTGTAACGTGATTTACAAATAAACGCCAAGACTCAGAGGCGCAGAGGAAAAAATTTCACGTTACACTGCTGAGTCAAAACGAAAGTGATATTTGCTCTTTTATGTGTTGCAAAGAGATTGATCTGTCGGCTACTTCCCATTAATATGATGCGGAGCGTCTGGTGCAACCATTCGCACCGTATAGGTGCAACTGCTGATTAGGTGAGCAGTAATGCCTGCCTACTGGGCGAACTCATCTTCGCTCTCAGGGGAATGTTTGCTTTGTGTGCTTGGTGGTCTCTGGTTTTTTCTTCCAATCTCATTCAATCGCTCTGCGGAAGAACGGAGATGAGGACACCCTACGTCAAATGAAAATTATCATGTTTAAGCAAAATCGAGACGAATGAAAGCTCGAAAAACGTATATACGGCCGGCGGGGATGCTGTCCCTCCCATATCTCATGGATGGAACTTTCATGTCACCCGTTCCGGGGTGGACGCCCATTTTTTCTCTTGCTATAATCATATCACGCCTTTGGCGTTTTCCTATCAAATCCCCAAGTATCAATGGAATGAGGCATCATATTACAAGGATGGCATGGCTATGGCGGGCAGGAATGCACACCCTCTGTTTTGCGCTCCCACAGAGACGGTGGCATGAAATAGAAAATGATTCTTGTCGCAGTTCTTTTCTTAAAATGTATCTTTTTTTCATGACAATGAGCGAAGTGACGAAATTTTTTTTTGAATTCATCTTCACATAACACAAAAAAAATAATGGAAATGTCGTTAGGGTCGACTTTTTTCCTCTTTACGATAACTCATTGCCTCTATTCCAGACCGTTATGGCACAGATCAATGCTATAATGTTTTTATGTGAGCAAGGCGACAAGATGTTAGAGGCGCGGAACATGAATAGTCTCCTCTCACCGCAGAGCGTTGCAAAGTGATGGAAAAATCAGAAACAAACAGGGGAGGCATAGAGCTAATTTTGGTATAAATATTCACGCGTCCATGGCAGGTCATTGTTCAGTCCATGAGTGAACGTGATCTGATACAATCGTGTCGTTCCATGACGAAATCCAGCGATCGAGGCATTTAGAAACATCCGCCACATGCGCACAAACTTTTCATCAAACATGGCAGTGATCTTTTCGGTGTTCTTTTCATACCGTTTCGCCCAATGTTCCAAGGTGCGGGCATAATGGAGGCGCAAATTTTCGATATCCAGCGGAACCAGCCCATGCTTTCCCATGGCATCGATAATTTCACCCAATCGGGGGATATAGCCACCAGGAAAGATATATTTGCGCACCCACGGATCACCAGGCTCATCTTTTTCTTTGCCGATGGTATGTAACAAACCGATGCCCCCACGGTTAAGCAATTTCCGAACATGATCCATGAAAATGGGAATATATTTTTTGCCCACATGTTCGAACATACCGATCGAGACCACTTTATCGAAGGTCCCCTGCAGTTGTCGGTAATCTTGATAGATCACCTGGATGCGTTGCTGTAATCGTTCTTTACGGATACGCTCTTGGGCATATTCAACTTGCGGCTTCGAGAGGGTACAGCCGAGGCCGTTGACGCCGTATTTTTTAGCCGCATAGATGAGCATCCCACCCCAACCGCAACCAATATCCAGCAATGTATCATTTTTTTGCAGCAGCAATTTTTTGCAGATATGTTCGTATTTCTGCTGTTGAGCCTTTTCCAGAGAATCGTTGGGATGCCGAAAATAGGCACAGGAATAGGTCATACTTTTATCCAGCCAAAGTTGGTAAAAAGCATTACCACGATCATAATGATGAGATATGTTTTTCGCAGCCCTACCGAGCCTGTTCAACGTGAAAAGATGACGCAGAACGATGTCCATTTTGGTAATCCAAGATAGCTTGAGCATCGCAAATGATGGTGCCGTCGCCAGACGAAATAATTGCTGCAGATCGCCTTCGATGTCGATCTCGCCACTCATATAAGATTCTCCGAAGCCCAATGATCCAGATGACAGCAATCGCCGACCACTCTCAGGCGTCTTGAAATGGAGTTTAAACATCGGCTCACCCCTTCCATAGCGAATACAATCCTGATCCCAGTAGTAAACCGCGAATGGAATGGTTTCACTCTCACGAGAGATCGCCTCGATAAGGCGATGAACATCGGATTTGAGACTTGGCATACCTGCCTCCTCAAAAATGAACATTTTTGGCCCCAGCAGGGGAAATGAAAACGAGACGAATAATCAACTTTCCTCTCCGGTTTTCAAGCCTTCAATGCTCCAGATTTTTCCTGTGAGCTAAGATGCAGAAATTAATTGGGATATAGATATGAATTTGATTGTATCCCGCCCTAATTGATGCTAATTCATCGATGAAGAGAAAATGGAATGAGGGGGAGGTCAAAACCGAAACCGTTAACTCAGCTGGTCTGGCGTAAATTCTGTGCTCGTCCAATTTTCGACTAACACGGAATCTGAGTTGCAATGCGAAGCGAATCATTTTCTATTAAATAATATACGAAATGTATCGATTTTTGCAAGCTAAAAAGCAAAAAACCGCACCTTGAAAATAGTCGGTTGCCCTTTTAACGAAATTTCAAATCCATTGGTTTTTGGGGATCCAGGCAAAAAAGCTACGGTCGCAGCAGGATGAAAGCATCAGCGGCAGAAAAATATACCTCTTAAGAAATGACAGGAACGAAATTATTTGCAAAGGGCGGGAAATCTTGTTTACCAAAAGTTCTCTGCTTCCTTCAAGATACAGCAATTAAATGCAATTGTTTATCGACGGTGTTGTTTATCATACGGAAGTAACATTTTGGGCAAATGGAACTGTCCTTTCAACTCTGCATGAGCTGTTCTCCAGCGGCCAATAGGCTATTCACTTTTTCTTGTCGATCGGAACCTACGTAGATACGGTAGAGTGGCTCGGTGTCGGAGACACGCATCAGCATCCACGAACCATCGTCCATATAAAACTTGATGCCATCGATGAGATTGACTCGCGCTACTTTAAAGGCGCCTACTCGATCCGGTGGTTGGCGACGCAGCTGGGTTAAGCGATGGTGTAATGGCGTGAGGTCTCCATAGCGGTCGATGCGGCCATAGGCAAAAGGGCCGAATTCCCTGCGTAATCCCTGCACCAGCGAGCGTATGGATAGATCGCGGGCGGCCAGCATTTCCAGCACCAATAGACAAGAGGCAAGGCCATCTCGTTCTGGCAGATGGTTTTTATAGCCAAAGCCGCCACTTTCTTCGCCACCGATGAGAATATCCTGTTTGATCATCACTTCGGTGACGTTTTTAAACCCCACAGGTACTTCGATTGTGCGGCGGCGATATTTTTCTGCCAATTGATCGATGGTAGCAGCCATGGAGGTCGTACGCACCACATCGCCGCTCCATCCGCGCGATTCCACCAGATACTGGAACAACAAAGGCATGAGGTCGTGTAGTTGCACGAATTGTCCAGAGTGATCGACGATGCCAAAGCGATCGGCGTCGCCATCGGTGGCCAGCCCCACCTCGCCTTTGCCATTGCGCACTATTTCGGAAAGCGCCTTCAGATTTTGGGGAATCGGTTCCGGCAACAAGCCATCGAATTGGGGATGCGGATTTTGGTGGATGGTCGATAGTTGTAAACAGGATTTACCTATTGGCCGAAGTGGGAGATAATCGGCGAGTATTCTCTGCATAAAGCCGCAACCAGCGCCGTGCATGGCGTCGAAAAAGACTCGTCCCGCAAACCGACCGATAAGGGAAAAATTTAAAAATTGGCACAGGTCCTGGTAGTAATCAGGGAAAAAATCGCAGCGAGTGATATTTTTCTTTTGCTGTTCAGTGATTGTTGCCGGTTGACGTGTTTGAAGATGCTTTTCGATGGCTCTGGTCATCTCCACCATCGCTGGGCCGCCGTATTCTGCTTTGAATTTGACGCCGTTATAGATGTATGGATTATGGCTGGCAGTCACCATGATGCCTGTGGCGAGCTGACGATGACGCACTGCATGGGACAACATTGGCGTCGGACAAAAGCCATCGCTGAAATAGACGGGCACATCATTTGCAGCCAACGTTTCGGCCATCGCCAGGGCAAACCGATCGGAGAGAAAACGGGTATCATAACCAATGGCAACTCCTCTATCTGTGCTATGGTTTTCCAGAAGAAATTCTGCCATCGCCTGAGCCACCTGACGTACATTCGCGAATGTAAAACCATCAGCGATGATGGCACGCCAGCCATCGGTGCCAAAGCGAATAAGGGTGGGAGGGGCCTCTTCGTTGTGGATATTCATACCCTCCGCCGCAACCATTTTTCGAATTCGATGATGAGATAACCTATGAATCCTACTGCCACCGCCAAACCCCAATCATTCAGGGTGAGGGGGGCGCTGGCCAATACTCTATTCATGACCGGTGCATAGGTGAACAGCAATTGCAGCAAGGCCATGATGAGAAAGCTGACGATGATCCAGCGGTTCGAAAAGACGCCGAGTTTGAAAAAGGATTGCGTCAACGAACGACAATTGAGGAGGTAAAACATCTCGATGATAACCACGGTATTGACAGCCAGCGTGCGCGCTCTGGCGGTTTCGGCGCCCAAGGAGAGCTCCAATTCATAAAGGCCAAAAGCGCCGATGGTGATCAATGCGCCGACGATACATAATCGAATGATCAGGTCATGGGTAAGAATAGGCGCATTGGGGGCGCGCGGCGGTCGACGCATGATGTTCGGCTCTTTCAATTCCATCGCCAGCGTCAGTCCCAAGACCGCGGCAGTGACGGTGTTGATCCACAGAATATGAACCGGCAGAATGGGCAACACTATGCCAGCGAGGATGGCCAACATGATGATGAGGCCTTCGCCCAAATTGGTCGGCAGAGTCCAGACGATGATTTTCGTCAGGTTGTCAAAAACACCGCGGCCCTCTTCTACGGCTGCTTCGATGGTGGCAAAGTTGTCGTCGGTCAGCACCATATCAGCGGCTTCTTTGGCTACATCGGTGCCGGCCATGCCCATGGCAATGCCGATGTCGGCCTGCTTGAGCGCCGGCCCATCGTTGACGCCGTCGCCGGTCATGGCAACCACATGGCCACGAGCCTGCAGACCTTCCACCAATCGCAGCTTTTGCTCCGGCGAAACCCGCGCAAACACCGAAATTTGATCGACGGTTTCGATGAGTTGTTCATCGGACATGGCCATGATCTCTTGTCCCGTTTTCACACACTCTGCAGGCGTGTCAGAATCCGGGCACAGTTGTGCAATGCCAATTTGCGCGCCGATCGCCGAAGCGGTGAGCGCATGATCGCCGGTGATCATCTTCACCTGAATGCCGGCATCCTGGCACACGCGCACGGCATTGATGGCCTCAGGCCGTGGTGGATCGATCATCCCCTGCAGTCCAAGGAACGTCAGACCAGAGGCAATGGTTTTATGTTCAATTTTGTTCGTTTCGGGAGAAATCTCCATCATGGCGAATGCCAGCACGCGTAACCCCTGCCTGGCCATCTCAGCCACCGCGGTTTTGATGCGCTCCACATCTAAAGCAACTGTTTTTCCCTCTTCGTTCAACGCCAAAGTGCATTTGGGCAGGATGGCTTCCACAGCCCCTTTGATATAGACTATTTTGCTTTTGGATGGCAAAGCATGTAATGTAGCCATATATTGGTACTGGGAATCGAAGGGAATGCTATCCAGACGCGAATATTGTTGCGATAATGTATCGCCTTGCAAGCCGGCCTTGCGCGCCGCCACAATCAAAGCCGTTTCGGTGGGATCTCCCTGCGATAGCCATTGGCCGCCCTCTTCCACAAGGGCGCTGTCGTTACACAGCAGACCCGCCTGTAGGCATTGTTTCAATCCAGCGGAGATTTCAATCGGTTGATCGTTTAAGCGATACTCACCAATCGGCTCATACCCAACACCAGTGACGGTATAACGACTGTTGCCAACGAATATCTGCTGCACGGTCATCTGGTTCTGCGTCAACGTGCCGGTCTTATCGGAGCAGATGACAGTGACGCTGCCCAAGGTTTCCACAGCGGGCAGTTTACGGATGATGGCGCGTCTCCGAGCCATACGCGAGACGCCGATGGCCAACGTAACCGTGAGGGCTGCGGGCAATCCTTCCGGAATCATGGCAACCGCCAACGCCACGACGGCAGTAAAAGTATCTACGAAAGTCTGCCCCCGCAGAATACCCACGATGAAGGTGAGGAGGGTCAACGCCATGATAGCAAAAAGCAACAAGCGACTGAACTGGGCGATTTTGCGCGTCAGCGGTGTTTCCAATTCCTTGGCTTCTGAAATCAATTGTGAGATGCGGCCGATTTCGGTGGTATCGCCGATGGCGGTGACGACGCCGGTGCCTTGGCCAAAGGTGACCAGCGTCGAGGCATAAGCCATATTCGACCGTTCTGCTAAGACGGTATCCTGCTTCAAAAGAGTCTCAGCCTTCTTTGGTACGGGCAAGGATTCGCCGGTGAGAGAAGCTTCGGCGATCTGCAAATCGCGCACCCGCAGCAGACGAAGATCAGCCGGTACTTTGCTGCCGGCCTGGAGCTGCACCACATCGCCTGGCACCAATTCTCTGGCATCGATGCGTTGCACCCGGCCACTGCGGATGACGATCGCCTCCGTCGTCATCGCCTGCGCCAACGCCTCGATCGCCTTTTCAGCTTTCGCTTCCTGAATGTAACCGATGATGGCGTTGATCAGCACCACGGCAAAGATTATACCAGCATCCACGGGATCTTTTATCAATATCGTGATGATGGCTGCCACGATCAAGATGATGATCAGAGGGTTGTTGAATTGAAGTAAAAAACGCACCAAAGGGCTTTTGCCTTTTTTCGGCGTCAAAACATTGGCGCCAAAATGTTGCTGCCGGTGCTTGACTTCAAAAACATCTAATCCCTTTTCCAGATTCGTTTCTAATAATTCGAGGATTTCTGTTTCAGGTAAATGATGCCAATGCTTGCCGATCAATGTTTCCATGAAAACTCCAAAAGTTTTTGAACAAAAAAACTGAACCTTTTATACTTCTGTCAGTCGAACCGTTGGCTGATGCCTGATCACCCACTCGATGGAGGATCGGTTTTTATCGCCATTCATTCAAAGAGGGTTGTATTTCACTGCCTTCTCATGTTCTCTTTCCAAGGTCGATCGCAGATACCGCAGCAATTAAACCTATTACAGATTTTTTTCAGTGCCTATTACTGTTTCCTTCTGAAGGCTTTTCCTTTCTTCCAACGATTTGGCTCTGCCGCGATGAACATATTTGATGACATAATGGGCGATCGACAAGGCGGCGATGATCACCGCAATGCCCACTAATTGCATGGGCTGATAGTCTTTGACGTCCAAGATGATGACTTTGCGCGCGATGGCGATCATTGCCACTTCTACCACTACTTCCACATGGACGATGTGTTCGACGAAATAGGCTTTGATGGTTTCCAATAGCTCGACGCCGATCAACACAAGAAGAAAAAATCCAAATATATCTAATAGCTCAGTGATATCTAACAGCACATGAGGCGGAGATAGAATATCTTTGATGATGATCCAGCCCAATTCGATGGTCGATAACAACACGATCATCACCATCATCACAATCAATGCGGTGATGACGATATGTTCGAAACGTTTGAGGTGGGCATGCATATGATTTATCCTCCGAGGCAATCCAAATAAATGACATCCGAGCCCTTAGGGCCGAAAGGAACCTTTTCAAAAAAATGTGAGCCAACCACGCAGTTGTTCTGGATACTCAGGATTGGTCTCATAGATTATTTTTATGTTGAAAACTACTTGTCGGATACCTCAGCGAAAAATTATTTGGATGAAGTAAATTACATCGTCGCTGATTGATCCTCATCATCATCTACGAGTTTTTTATCACTGCCGAACTCATCCACGCTGAGTTGTACTTCGATGTTGAAGAAGCGATATAAATCGGCCAACATTTTGGCACCGCTATCCTCATCCGCACGGCACACCAGCGTAAGCGCGGCGTATTCTTGCTTGACGTAGGCATTTTCTTCGCCTTTGCCGCCAATGGTGATCTTTTTTTGTTTGATGTTGAAAGGTTTAATGGTCACCGCCGGCAGTTCATATTCTTCACCGCTGAGATTATCCATGATGAGGACGCGATTCAGGCCGCGCACCATGTTTTTATAGAGTTCACTGACTTGCAGGCCGTTTTCTATTTCCGCTTCCACTTGCAAAACCACTTGGCGGATGATGAGATTGTCTTCGCCTTTTTCCTCCGCCGGCCAGTATTTTTTGACGATGGCTTTTTCAAAAGTTAACATAAGGACTCCCAATATCGCGATTATTTTACATTTGTTTATAAAATAGCAAATATATCGATTTGATTCAAGTCTATATTTTACGCCAAGCCTGATGACCTCATTGAGCACCTGGAGATTCTGTGTTGGCGCGTCTGTCGATTCCAGAAATACCAAGCAACAGATGGTTATGGTGAAAGCGATTCTGAAAACAAAAACCAAAAAAAATTCTCAATTTTATTCAACCCTTTGAAAGGCTGAGGAGGAGCCGGAGAGAAAAATTCAATCGAACAGAATCCGAGTTTTACAATTATATTGTAAAAGGATTACAAGATACAAAACTCTCACTGTTTTTCTAGATGAAAATAATAAAATCGGGCTGGATGGCAATTGGTTAAAAAATTATCTTGACTTGAAAAGTAAAAATAGTTAAACTTAAGTAGTAGGTTACAAGCTAACAGCTGTTAATCAAAGGAGGTAATCAATATGCTGGTCCGTGTTAAAGTTGAAAGAGTAACGTTGGACACGGCGACCAGTCGATTTGTGGTCATCCTCAAAGACGAGAAACAAAATCGCTGGCTTCCGATCGTAGTGGGATCTACCGAAGCCCAGGCTATTGCGTTGCAGTTAGAGAACATCGCTCCACCGCGGCCATTGACACATGATTTGATCCGTAATTTATTAGAGGCATTCGATTTGGATGTTGTCCGCGTAATCGTGAACGATCTGCGCGATAATACTTATTTTGCATTGATAGAGCTGCGCCTCTATGGTGTGACAAAGGAAATCGATGCGCGGCCGAGCGATGCCATAGCCCTGGCCTTGAGAATGAAGGCACCGATTCTGATCGAGGAAGAAGTCATGCGTAAAGCGGCCATAGCTGAGAACGCCGCTCCTGTAGAGGAGGTACAGGATGAACTGGCCCCAGGAGACCGACTCGAGCAATTGAATATTGAACTCATCATTGCCGTACAAGAAGAACGATATGAAGAAGCCGCTCGTATACGTGATGAAATTAAACGGGTAAAATCACTCTTGCGAGAAAAAACAACCTGATATACCATATTTTCTAAAAGTTAGCCTCATGAAGAATGAGGCTTTTTTTTATCATTCACCGCGAGAATGCATATGGAAAAAAAAACCCATCCCATCAGAACCCGAAGAAATCCCTGGCTGTTTGTTCCCTCTCTTTATTTTGCCGAAGGTATCCCCTATGTGATTATCATGACCGTGTCGGTGATCATGTATAAACGCCTCGGCTTATCCAATACCGACATTGCCTTTTTTACCAGCTGGCTCTATCTGCCGTGGGTGATCAAACCATTATGGAGTCCGGTGGTAGATCTATTACGCACCAAACGATTTTGGATCATCACTATGCAGCTGTTGCTCGGCTTGGGGATGCTCGGCCTGGGGAGTGTCATTCCCCTAAAAAATTTTTTACTGTATACTCTGACCATTCTCTGGGTTTTAGCTTTTTCATCAGCTACCCACGACATCGCCGCCGATGGCTTTTATATGCTATCCCTAACCCAAGCACAGCAGGCCTATTTCGTCGGCATCCGGAATACCTTTTATCGCTTGGCCATGATTACCGGCCAGGGAGTGTTGGTTATCCTGGCAGGCTACCTGGAAAGTATAACCGGTTTACCGACGGTGAGTGCCCGGGTAACGGCGAGCCCTCAGGCCGAAAGTATGCGCATCGTCCGACCCGACTCGATGGTGGTGGCACCGCAATCCGGGGATCTACGCATCGTACTTTCTTCGCAGGATATAACCCTTAGCACCCAACTCCAGGATAAACGGCAGATAGATTCCCTGTTGGCTATGGCACGCCAGTGGAATATAGCGCAGGGCTTTTATCATGCCGAAGAAGGTAAAAGGGGGGCCTCAACTACAAAGTCCTCCTGGTGGCAACGACATGTGTCCAGTCCCTTAGGTCGATTTATCCAGCGGCATTTTGGAGAGGAACGTATCTCAGAACCAGAAGACAGCCAACGGGCAGGCAATATTGCGGTAGTATACATCCACATTTCGAATGCGCCTCCGCATAACAAGTCAGTTGTTGTCCACTTTGGCCGCGAGTCGGGAGATGCCAGCATTAATGTGGTGGAGGGGGGACGACTGGTTTTTAGCGAACAGAATTGGAATCGACCTGCGATGACCGTCATTCAGCTGGATTGGCGCTTGCGCACGGCTGCCATAGGCGAATTCAAGGCCAGAGCCGGCAATGTGCCCTTCTCCTGGTCCATCACATTTATGGTCTTGGGTGTTCTCTTTATCATTTTCTTCATTTATCATCGTTTTATTCTGCCCTATCCTGTCGAGGATGTTTCGCGAGGTTCAAAACAATTCATCAAGGAATTCTTTTTGACTTTTTCCTCGTTTTTCAAAAAGAAAGGTATCGGACCGATTTTGGCGTTTCTGTTGTTGTATCGTTTTGCCGAAGCCCAGCTGGTGAAATTGGTCTATCCATTCCTGCTCGACAGCCGCGAAGCCGGCGGGCTCGCCCTCACCACCGGACAATTGGGCATGGTCTATGGTACGATTGGCATCATGGCGCTGTTGGCTGGAGGTATTATCGGCGGATTGGTCATTCCTAAAAGAGGTTTGAAAGCTTGGCTGTGGTGGATGATCGCAGCGATGAACCTTCCCGATTTGGTTTTTGTTTATTTATCCCAATTCCAACCAGAGAATATCGTGCTGATTTCTACGTTCGTGGCCATCGAACAATTCGGTTATGGATTTGGGTTTGCTGCTTATACCCTGTATATGATCTATGTATCCGAGGGTGAACACAAAACCGCCCATTATGCGATCTGCACGGGCCTCATGGCGCTGGGCATGATGATCCCCGGCCTGTTCAGCGGCTGGTTGCAGGATTTGATCGGCTATAGACATTTTTTCATCTGGGTGATGATAGCTACCATTCCGTCATTTGTTGTCGCCTATTTTATTCCTCTAGATCCTGAATTCGGCAAAAAGAAGGAGTGAGATTACATGCGAAGGCTTTTGATCATAGCTGCTTTTCACATGGTAGTATGCTTGGTTCCTGTACAAAAACTTCGGCAGCAACCCCCAGCAATAAAATTAGGCGTGGATGTGTTGCTGAGCGAACGGCTCGATCTCATCCGCCATCATAGAGTCGGATTAATCACCAACCCGACCGGACTTACATCCGATTATCGTTCAACTATCGATGCTTTAAAAGGACAACCGCAGGTGCAATTGACGGCTCTTTTTGGTCCCGAGCATGGCGTTCGGGGCGATGTGCCAGCTGGAGAACATGTGCAGAACTATATTGACCCCAAAACCGGGGTTCAGGTCTTCAGTCTCTATGGCAGACAAAATAAACCCACACCGGAGATGCTGCGGGATGTAGATGTCCTGTTATACGATATTCAGGATATCGGCTCGCGCGCTTATACCTACATCTATACCATGGCTTTGGCCATGGAAGCTGCCCGGGAGAATAACAAGCCTTTTATCGTTTTGGATCGACCCAACCCCCTCGGAGGTCATTTAGTTGAAGGACCGGTGTTAGATCCGGCATTCAAATCTTTCATTGGCCTCTTTCCCATCCCATACGTATACGGCATGACGGTGGGGGAATTGGCGCAATTGTTCAACAATGAATTTGGTATCCATTGCGATTTGACCGTTATCCCGATGAAGGGTTGGCGGCGGGATATGTCCTTCAATGATACCGGCTTGATTTGGGTACCAACGTCGCCGCATGTACCCCATTTTGCTACCTGCTACTACATCGCTGCTACGGGTTGCATTGGCGAACTGGGCACCATCAATGAAGGTGTAGGCTATCCCATGCCGTTTGAGCTCATTGGTGCTCCATGGATCAACGCCGAGCTATTAGCGAAAGAACTCAATGGGCGTGAACTGCCAGGCGTGTTATTTCGACCATTGAACTATCGGCCCTACTATGGCGCTTTTAAGGAAAAAACCATCCCTGGTATACAGATTCATATCAGAGATCATAGAACATTCCAACCAATGCGCACGCAAATTCACATCCTGCATGCGTTGCGCACCCTGTTTCCGGAGCAAGATTTTTTCGCTACCCGGCGCATTACGTCCTTTAATCATGCCATGGGAACCGATCTTATACAAAAACAATTATCCCAAGGTCTCACGGCGGATGAAATCGTCGCCAATTGGCAGAAAGACCTGGAAGCATTCGCAAAGATCAGGATAAAATATCTGCTCTACAAATAACGGCCTGGGTATGAAGATCAGTCTGAATGACCACGAATGAAAAGGAAATTATCATTTAGGGAAGCGAAAAAATCTTTGCCAAAATATAATATTTTTATTATATTTAAGAAAATGATAAATCGACCCCAGATTCTGTGTAAAGTGCTGTCTTAAGCCCAATTTAATTCCCCTATATGGCGTAATTAATGAACTCGACGAGCGAGTTTACACAGAATCCAGGTGGACCCTTAAAACCTTTAGAGAGGTGATGAATTGTTCGCAAACCATAAGAGGATGGAGGTTGGTGTTTTTCGATAGCGAAAAGCTGGGAGGGGGGATGCATGGAGCATCGGATGATATTCACGTCAGGATGATCTCAATAAATTGACAAGTAACAACACACAGGAGAAGGAAGCATATGAAATTAACGGTCATAGGATCCGGCTATGTGGGATTGGTGGCAGGCGCATGTTTTGCGGAAGCCGGCAATCAAGTGATCTGCATGGATAAAGATCAGAAGAAGATCGACGATCTACGCAAAGGGATTATTCCCATTTATGAACCAGGGTTGGAAGGTTTGGTAGAACGTAACGTAAAATTAGACCGTCTGCGTTTTACCACTTCGATGAAGGAGGCGGTAGAACAGTCGGATATTCTGTTCATAGCCGTAGGCACACCGCCGGATGAAGATGGTTCGGCCGATTTATCGCATGTGCTGGCAGTAGCAAAGGCAATTGGTCAGTACATGAACGGTTACAAGATTATCGTCAACAAAAGTACGGTGCCGGTAGGCACAGCCGACAAGGTGCGCCAGACGATCGCAGCGGAAACCAAATTGGATTTCGATGTGGTATCCAATCCTGAATTCCTCAAGGAAGGAGCTGCCATCGACGATTTCATGTATCCCGACCGAGTAGTCATCGGCACCAATAATCCGAAGGTGGCAGAGATCATGAAGGAATTATATGGTCCGTTCGTCCGCACCGGCAATCCCATATTAGTCATGGATGTATATAGCGCCGAGATCACCAAATATGCGGCAAACTCGATGCTGGCAACGAAAATTTCCTTCATCAATGAGATCGCCAATCTCTGCGATCGCGTGGGTGCGGATGTGGAGATGGTACGTCGAGGTATTGGGTCGGATAAACGCATCGGCCATTCTTTCATTTTTCCTGGGGTGGGATACGGCGGCTCCTGCTTTCCTAAAGACGTAAAGGCCATCATCCGTACCGCCCGCGAATACGGCCTTACCCTCAAACTCCTGGAAGCGGTTGAAGAGGTAAATGAAAAGCAAAAATTGGTGCTTTTAGATAAGATCAAACAACATTTTGGAGACCAGCTGGAGGGGAAGACCCTTGCGATCTGGGGGTTAAGTTTTAAACCCCGTACGGATGATATGCGCGAGGCCCCCAGCATTGTCCTGATTAATGCACTGCATCGCCTGGGTGTCCATCTGCACGCTCATGATCCGGCAGCTCTGCACGAAGCGAAAAGGCTGGGAATCGACAAAATGGCCACTCTGTATGAAAACAACTATGAATGCCTCCAAGGGGCGGATGGCCTCATCATCGTCACCGAGTGGCTCGATTATCGCGAACCCGATTTCGCTCGCATCAAAGAACTACTCAATGCACCGGTGATTTTCGACGGCCGCAATATTTACAATCCATTTAAATTAAAAGATCTCGGTTTTACTTATTACGCCATCGGCAGACCGATAAAATAACAACCAACTTTTAGCCCATCTGTGGATTTAAAAAGGCCGGCAGCATCATCCTGTCGGCCTTTTTGTTTAGAGAAGGAGGGACCTGACATTTTGAGTATTGTTGGGTAGATGACGAAAATACGCTTACCCTGCTTCTATTCTAACGTTCCCTCTTCTATCCTTTGTGAAAATAAAATTTATCTCAGAAAATTCTCCGCATATGGGACGCGCCCAGGATTGGACGCGCCCCATATCGGAACCCCTTCACCTGGTATGGATGGATGCAACCAGGATAGATGTATATAGTCTACCGTCTCACCACATCTCTAATCCTACTTCAGCAGCAGCATCGTCCGTTTTTCTTCGTAATTATTGACGCGTAGGGAGTAAATGTATAAACCACTGGTCATGACATTGCCAGCGTCGTCTTTTCCATCCCAAACCGCCAAATGTGACCCTGCTTCCATGGGTTGCGAAATCAACGTCCTGATCAGCTCACCTTTTACGTTGAATACCCTCAATTGAACATGACCCGCTTCCTTCAACGAAAAGTTGATTTTGGTCTCCGGATTGAAAGGATTGGGATAATTTTGTTCCAGCAGGTAAGCATCGGGCGATTGCACTTTTACGCTCACCGGACCGTGTAAATTGACACGGCCTTTATAATCCACATCTGCCAGCTTGTAATAGTAGGTGACATTGGTTGCCGGCAGATCGGTGTCCATATACGAATAATGATGAACCGATGAACTGGTCCCGGCACCGGGAATGAGTGTCTTGGTGATTTGCAGATAGGTGCCATCTTCCGCCTCGGAACGGAGGATATGAAAACCCATATTTTCGGTTTCGCTTTGCGTTACCCACCGTAACTCGACTCCATGGGGCTGATAAACAGCCGTGAATGAGGAAAGTTCCACCGGCACCAGCACATGCAGTTGCACACAGGCGATGTTATTTTGAATATTTGGATCATAGGTCGCACTGGAGACGGTCACACAATTATCCATTCCTCCCAGCACGTCAGTAGCTCGCATCCGCACCCGATAGCTGACGCTGCCGCCTACTGGGATGAGCGCTTCGCGCCAGATCAACGGATTCGGCCCTTCGTCTTGAGTTCGCGTGGCAGAGATGAATTGGAGCCCTGCGGGCAGGTTGTCGATGATGGCTACGTCGTGCGCATCATCCGGTCCATTATTCTGGACTTTTATGATGAATTCTATTTCTTCATGAATATAGAAATAGGTTCGCTCGTCACCGATGGTTTTCGTCACTTCCAAATCGGCTTTTTCATTTTCAACTAAACCGGCGTCCCAATCCCGATATTGTTGATCGTTTACCACCTCAAAAGCTGCGGTCAAACCTGAGCTGGGATCAGGATCGGAGTCGATAGCATCATTACCGGCATTGGGAGTGGTGAAACGATATCCAGTCGGCAGGATGAATTCCAGGCGATACTGACCTGCTGGTACATCGTTGAAGGAATAGATGCCGTTCAAATCCGTCTGCGTTTGGCTCACGAGGGTCAGGGTTGCAGCACTCAAGAGGTTGACTTGGACGTTGGCGCGGCCTGATTCTCCTGGATCCTGGAGACCGTTTTTATTGGTGTCGATCCAGACCCGATCGCCGATGATGATATTACTACCTTGATGCCCGCCTTCTTCCACATACAGGGAAGCACAGCTGATGTTATTGGATAGATCATCATCCTTATTAGGCGAAGAAATGAAGCCGCAATTATTAAAGGTCCCCAGGGATTGCCCTGCGCGTAACCTAATGCGATAGGTAAGGGTCTGACCTGCTGCAATGCTGCTTTCGTACCATATCAAAGGATTGGGGCCTTCATCCTGACTGCGTTGGGCGCTGATAAAAGTCATGCCAGCCGGGATGTTATCCGTGATGCGGACATGAGTGGCCTCATCAGGCCCGAGGTTGGTCACCGTGAGCAGGTAAACCACCTCATCACCAGGACGAACGCGGTTGGACCCCTCGATGGTTTTTACTATTCGCAAATCGGAAACATTTTTTGGAATCAAACCGGCATCTATATCCAGTCTGATTTCGTCGGGTCCCAGCGAAATGAGATTGGTTCGACCTTCAGGAGGAATCGCGTCCGAATCAATAGCTCTGTTAGAACCGATCAGTGGAGCAGTAAAGAAAAAGTGATTGGGCAGCACAAACTCCACCCGATAGAGGCCTGGCTCCAGCTCATCGAAAAGATATTTGCCATATTGATCGGTTGTGGTCGTTCTCAGCACGCTGTTGTCACTGCCATTCAGCAGTCGGACGGTCACTCCGTTCAAGCCCGGTTCATCTTCATCCTGGAGCCCGTTCATATTCACATCCACCCACACCAGATCGCCGATTTGTGCGCGGTGATCATCCGGAGTATCTCTAAAAGGCAGATCATCGGGCAGAAAGATAAATTGGTTACCCATATCTATTAATGGGGTCTCATGCACCACGCAGATACGAGCTTGCCACCAGCCTGGTTCTGGATTGTTGACTTGATCGGCGTCACCGGTCGGTAATGAGGCCTGAGGAGGTTGGGTGTTCCATACCGCATCTAAGGAGGCGGTACCGGGAATGGTTTGTCCGCTGGGGGAAATATAAACGATATTTTCATCACCTTGGTAATCTAGATCAAAATTATAGAGATGCAGTGTCTCCATCCGTGGAGGCACCCGAAACCAGAACGTATGACAGAGATAACCAACGCCGACCATTTGAAAAGCGGCATGTTTGGCCCAGAGGCGAATCTCATTACCATTTGCCGGGTTGTTATCGGTGTCACCATTTTTTAAACCGAATTTATAACCATTTTCGTCGTCTCCATCCACACGGACTCTGAGTTCGTACATGCCCGTCCCCCAATCGCCAATGCGGAAATTACAGAAATCGACCCACTGCTGGTTAGTGGTTGGATCTCCGCCGGGATAAGTCTGGGTGTGGATGAGTGCATTCGTTGGCGAATAGAGTGTAAAGGTGGTGTTCTCCCAGGGCCCCAATTTTCTCTCATCGTTATCGACGAGGCTAGCTGGATCGGGATTGTAAGATTCTGGATCGAACAACATGACTTCGACGATGAAATTGGGATTAGTTCCCTCCGGAACTTCGATCAGAAAAATATGCGGACCATTACCGTAATCTTTGTGTGTCCACCAATCGCCGTCATTGAACTCTGATTCAGGCCCATTGGTTTGAATAAATATCCTATTCGAACCTGGGAAGAGCACTTGCCCCCCCTGCAACGAAGTCATGGCTATCATCGCCAGTACCATCCCCAAAAATATGATTCGATTGATCATTTTCGAGAGCTGGTTGATTGAAATCATTTTTTTACCTCCACTAATAATTGCAACCGTTTTATAGATATGAATGACAATTTCTTCGTCTTGGAATCATTCTTCCTAATAAAAAACCATCATGAAAAAGTTACGATTGTCAAGAAATTATGTCAAACAAATGCTTGTTTACAAGATGATAACTCTAATTAATTCAATAATATAAATATTCCTCATCCAAGGCGACTGCCATTAATCGGTCAAATACCATGCCACTTATGGAGGGTATAAAAAAAGATGCATCTTTCCATAGAATTCACTATTTTTAAATAGAGGTTATAATCGAGAAGAAGGGATGAGGAGCAGGTTACTTTTTCGGGCGTTTGCCTATCGAAATTATCGTCTGTTCTGGGGTGGGCAAGCGATATCGCTCATCGGCAGTTGGATGCAACGTGTGGCCATGGGTTGGCTGGTCTATCGGCTGACGCAATCGCCGTTGATGTTGGGCATTGTGGAATTTTCTGGCCAGATGCCGGCCTTTCTCTTTGCACCTTTTGCCGGCTATTATCTAGATTATTGGAATCGGCGCAAAATCCTTATCTTTACACAATTCTTCCTCTTGCTGCAGGCGTTATGTTTAGGGATACTGGTTCTCTCACATCATATTAACGTTCCTCTACTTATCATATTGAATATCCTCTTTGGCCTGATCAATGCCTTTGATATGCCGGCGAGGCAGGCTTTTCTAAAAGATATCATCGAAAATCGCGAGGATATTGGCAATGCTATTGCTCTCAATTCATCGATGTTCAATGCGGCACGCATGATCGGCCCGTCTGTGGCTGGTTTTGTGATCGCCTGGGTAGGCGAAGGCTACTGCTTCCTGATTAACGCAGTAACTTTTAGTGCGGTGTTATTAGCCATAGCAGCGATGAAGATGACCATTCACAAGGTAGCTCGCCCCAGGGGTAGAATCTTTCATGGCATGGGGGAAGGATTTCGTTATGCGTTTCATTCACTGACCATCCGGGTGATCCTCATCGTCTTAACAGTGGTCAGCCTGGTCGGGCTTCCTTACACGGTATTCCTACCGGCTTTGGTCAAGGATGTTTTTCAGGGCGACGCGCGCATGCTGGGTTGGCTCACGTCTTCCGCAGGTATTGGCGCGCTCTACGGCGCCTATTATCTCGCTTCTCGCAAATCGGTGATGGGACTGGAAAAAATATTGCTCTTTTCAATAAGTGTAGCTGCCCTTTCTTTTATGATGATCGCATTGTTCAAACTCTTTTGGCTTTCTTTATTTTTTATTATTTTTGTGGGATTCGGTTTCATGACCGTTTTCGCGATCGGCAACACCATCCTGCAAACCATCGTGGAAGACCGTATGCGCGGCAGGGTGATGAGCCTTTATACCATGACCTTTTTGGGCATGGCACCCATCGGCAGTTTAATTGCGGGTTCGCTGGCCAAACACTTAGGAGTGGCTACTACTCTGTTTCTCAGTGGAATCCTGCTGCTATTTAGCGGTATGCTTTATTCTACCTCCATGAAAAAACTGAGGAGATCGTTACATCGATTTTTATCGACCTCGGCTACGCCAACCATCGCCGATGAAAATATCCTTCATCATAAATAAGAGGTAGTAAGTATGTATCGAGTTAAATTTATCGAAGATTCGTTGGTCTATCTGCGGCCCTATTGTGCCGAAGATGCAGAATTGGTATTCTTTGGCAAAAACCATCCCGATGTAAGGGAGACATTATTTCTATTCCGGCCTCAGACGCTCAATCAAGTCCGTTCGGAAATGGAAGAATGGACGAATAGCAGAGAAATCGTGCTGTTTACCATTTGCGCTCAAGAAGATGACCAGGCTGTTGGTCAGACTGCTTTTGTACGCATGGACTATATCAGCCGTGCTGCTATTTTCTATATTGCGATCTATGATCCCAACAAATGGTCGAAAGGTTATGGTGGTGCCGCCACAAAGCTAATGGTGCGGTATGGTTTTGATGTCTTGAACTTGAATCGTATTCAGTTGCATGTATGCTGCGAGAATGTCCATGCCATCCGAGCTTATGAAAAAGCCGGATTTCAGATCGAAGGGACGTTGCGGCAGGCTATGTATCATCACGACCGCTACTGCGATTTCTATGTGATGGGTATACTGCGAGAGGATTTTTATAAACGAGGAGACGGAGGAGAGATCAAAAAGGGCTGACCCAGAATTACTGTGATCGAATTTGTACCTATCTTATTCCTGAAAATTATCTACTTTCATCCAGGACGCAGCGGCTACTAACTATCCTCGATCAGCCCTGCAGATTATAGTGATTATGTTACAACCTCTAAAAACGTGTCATGTCGAGGATCGTCAGCGACGAGACCTCTTAAATTAGCATTTTCGTAATTAATTGATAATGTTAAACTTAATATGAAACAAGCACTTCTAATAACAGCGTTGATCTGTCATTCTTTAGGAAAATATTTCGTTTCCACAGCGTCTCTCTACTGTGCATATAATATGAGGGGGGGCAGTTCATGTATTCATTGGTTGGTTGCCGCCTGAATCATCATCTTTTTCATTTGCTATCTTATTTGAAGTCAATGCACTGATCACCAGACCAATACCGATGAGGATCAAGATCACCGGCCAAAAATTGCTGATCGTCCTGAAACTAATCCATGGCAGGTCTAAATCATGAAATAATAGAATCAATCCGAAAAATGTCACGATCGCGCCGGGTATGAGCACACCCCAGTCCGTTGGTTTAAAGAAATAAAGCACGAAAAAGCTGATACCGAAGGATAGCACCACAATTGTCCACAATTCCAAATCCCACAGCCCATCGATGATGCCATAGTTTCGGAAAAAGGTGACGATACCGCACAGCAGCAAAAAGCTCCCCCAGAACGATGCTGTCTTATCGCCTTTGGCCACCGAAAAAGCGGACATACCACCTAAAACGAGGAGAACGAGAGGGTAGATTTCGTCCCATCCAAAACGTACAATGTCCAAGCGCTTGAAAAACAAGCCCAAACCGATGACGATGAGGATGGCTCCGATGACGAGGTTAGATGTGCTTTTTCTCATAACAAACTCCTGAAGGTATACATTCATTCATTCATTTTTTTCTGGGATCACTATAAATAAAATCAAGTAAATGAGGATACCAGCCCATACACTGGTAGCCAACGAGAGAGCGATGAAGCCCAAGCGTATCCACGTGGCGTCCGCTTGCCAGGTCTCAGCCAATCCACCGCAGACACCGCCGATCATGCGTTGAGTCTTGCTGCGTTGGAATGGCCAATTAGGCTGAGTATCGGTTCGAACGGTATACTTAATCGCAACAAAGATGACGCCGACCAAGATGATGATAATCGAAAGAATCGTTTCATGGCCATTGTCCAAGTCCCAGTCGATGGGCTTAAAAAATGGGACGAGCGCGTGGTGGGAGAATCGCATCCCAAAGAGGAAGAAAAAGATCAATAAAAGCACGATGATCGGCCAAAGGTTCGCTTTGTTGGCAGACTCTTGCGGTCGGGGTGCGTCCTGTGGAGTATTCGTTTTATTTTCTGTCCATGCCATGGCTTCTGGAGGATTCTTCATGACTGAAGCACAGATGATATAGGCGATGAGGCCAATGCCATGGAATAGGAACAATAACAACCATAGGATGCGGATGAGGGTGACATCGATGCCAAAATATTCTGCAAATCCCCCACAAACACCCGCGATGATGCGTTGTTTTTTCGATCGATACAGGGCTCTATGGGGTGTTTCATTCGCTGCCATTGCGAACCTCTTGCCTCTTCTGTGAAAAAATTTGGTTAACGATCCAACGAACAAGATCTACTTGTATAGACGAAAGAGCAACAGCAAATGTTTCATCGGTTTATTTTTTCTCCGCCTCCCCGGTCATGGGCACAAAACGAACCGGAATGAGGAGACGTTTAGATATTTTGCCATCTTTGTCTTTTCTTAACAGCACCAAATCTTGATGATATCTGCCTACAGGAGCGATGAGACGTCCGCCGATGGCCAATTGTTCGATCAGCGGTGACGGAATTTTTTCTGGCGCAGCGGTCAGCATAATAGCGTCGAAGGGTGCTTTTTCTGGCCATCCAAGGTAGCCATTCCCACAGCGCACTTCCACATTCTGATAGCCAAGTTTTTTCAGGCGGGCATCTGCCTCTGCACAAAGTGGTTCCACAATTTCGATGCTAAACACCTCTTTTGCCAGGACACTCAGAACCGCAGCCTGATAACCGGATCCTGTGCCGATCTCCAACACCCGATCTTGCTCCTTTATCTCCAACATCTCCGTCATATAGGCGACGATGTACGGCTGGGAAATCGTTTGCTCATAACCAATCGGCAATGGATAGTCATCGTAAGCCAGGTGCTGAATATTCTCGGGGACGAATAAATGACGCGGAATAGCCATCATGGCGGATAAAACGCGATCATCTTTGACGCCACGAGCCGCTATCTGCTGAATGACCATGTTCTTGCGCTTTACCGCGAATTGATCAGCCTTTTCTTCGTCGCCGTTTTGTTTTTGTGATGATTTATCTGCTCTCATACACAGACTCCCGAAAAGCAAAAATAACATGCAATAGATTAGCATCATTCGCATGGAAACATCCCTCTTGTTTCTATGTGGTTTAGATTTTTTATGGTCAAAGACATCATCAGACCGATGCCACAGCCAAGAGCCGGCAGCAAGGCGGATTTTGCAAACCCCCACAGGGGCACTGCAATGGCACTGATCATGATTGAACCAAGCGCACTACCCGCAAGGTCCGCCGCATAAATGCTGCCATAACGGCGTTTTGTGGTCGCCTGATCATATTGTTGAAAAAGCAGAGGAAAACCTGCGCCGCTTAGTGTGCCAGAGAGGAAAACCGCTAGAAAAAATAGTATCATCGAATAAATCCGTTGCAAATATTGTAAGGTATAGAGCAGAGTAATACAAAAGAGGATGAGGAGTAACAGAATACCACGGAGGAAAAGCAGCGTGTTTTTCTGCAAGTAATGTCGACTAAAAGCGCTAGCCAGCCCCATGCCGAACATAAAGGCGGCCATGGCTAATCCCATTCCTTCATAAACATATCCAAAGATATTCTGCATTGCCAACACAAATAATACGTTTAGGGTAATACCCGTGAACCCAATAAAAGCGCTGTTCCAGATCAATACTTGTCGGTCCCGCTTTCTTTTCTTTAACAGTAACAGCACTGATAACAGGCACAATACCCATACATAAATTAAAACAAACCTCGTGAATGGGATTTGCGCTAAAAGTTGTAAAAGCTTGGTTGCCCTCTGAGTCATTTTATGCCACAGCACGAGATCGATGTAATAAACGATGGGTTGGAAATCACGATTTGCACGATGAGGTTGAAACGATTGTAATTGGGTGGTGATAAATGCCACTCGGTCAGCTGGTAGATATTGTGCGAACATTTGCGGGTAAAAATAGCTGCTCACACGACCGCTATCTTGCATGCGCTGCGATAGTTCTTCAGGATTGGTCGTCAGATTCCCTTCTTGCAGGGCTGCCAAAAAGATGGCCTGGTCACCGGGGATGATCAATACGCTGGCAAAGTATTTTTTCAGGCCATGATAGAGAGCCGCATTGAGTTCCAATAGCTCCTTTCCGAGATAGTTTTCCGCCGACGGAAACCCAAGGATGCCGAAGAGTCCATCTGGCTCTAATTTCTCAACGACCATGGCAAAAAATTCTTCAGTGTAATAGCGATTACTGAAGGCACTGACGGGACGGCCGACGCTGAGGAGGATGACGTCATATTTTGCCAGAGTGCGACTGAGAAATCGGCGACCGTCCTCGTGGAATATGGATAAATTGGGTTGCTGCCAGTGCTGACGCGCCTGGGTGCTGAGATGACGCATTGCTAACTCATGCGCCTCACCATCCATTACTACATAATCTACTTGTGCTCCGGGATAAGAAGCCAATTCTGGGGCTAGGCCGCTTAACCCCCCTTCGATAAGGAGGAACTTGTTCGCATTTTTATGTTGATACAGCGCCAAAGCCGCCTGGGCTTGGGCTGTGATCGCATCCGGCAGAACGGTCTGCTTGAGACTGTTTGCATAGAGTACCTTCTCTCCGCCCCATTCGACGACTGCTACTTCGCCATAGCGGGTGGTCTTGTTTTCGATCAAGCGCATGTGAGGGGATTGCGATTTCCAATAGGCCGCTGTCAGCCGCTGCTCTATGCTTATTACAAAGAAAACAATCATTACCGCAATAGCCGCCATAATGATCGCAAATTTACGCATGTTTCTGACAAAGAAAGCTGTAAGCAAGCTCAAACAACACCATAATAAACAAATTGTTTGTAAAGGACTCAGGAATTTTACTAGAAGAAAAGTAAAAAGCATGCTGCCTGCGGCACTGCCTATCGCCTCAAAAATATAAATGGTAGAGGCTGGGGAACTTTGCCCTTTTGCAGCGATATGAAAAAGTTGCGCCAGACAGGTAAAACACAATCCCAATAAAAAGCAAACAGGCGCTAAGATCGGAGCGGCAAAAAGCAAGAATTGATGGGTGGTGATGAATTCCCCACTTGGCACAGATAGAACCCAACGAATCCATTTATTAGCCACAAGGATTACTGCAGCCCATGTCAGTGACGCATAAAGTGCAAAAGCCAGTATTTGCCATAATCTTTGGACATGATGACGGTTCAGATGATTGCCGAACCAGCTTCCGGTGGCATTCCATAACAGCCAGAAAGCCAACAGCAAGCCAATGGACAATTCCGTACCGTAAAAAACAGCAAGGAAGGAGCGCAGCAAGATAATTTGAACCACGATGGCGATGAAACCCAAAAGAAAGGCGAAATATTTAATTTTTATGTGGTTCATACCCTAAAAAGAAAAACGACCTGATTATTGGCAAACTTTTTGCAAACAAATAAAGTGGTATATTGTAAATTTAATATTTTCATCAGGATTACACTGATTGTGTGGCATAACATAATCGCATCGAGTCTGCCAGATGAGGCATGAAACGGTCATTTCGACCTATTATTTAATTTAGGAATTTTCACCCAAGAAGCAAGGGAAATAAAACTAATCCTTGCAAATTTTATTTTCTCTGTTAAATTTCAGTTGGGTGATAAACGCTCATGCACCATGTTCGGTTTGATTCGATGCACAAAACCAGTGTGACCATAGCTAAAACAATGGAATAACAGCAGATTGTTATATGGAGGTGCTTGTGAGAAGAAAGGCGTTTTATCATCTAATAGGGGTGGGATTTCTGTTTTTGCTCTGTTCACAGCCGAATCAACCGCTCGATCAGACGGCTCCGGTGCCGCCGGAGATGATCACAATATATGGCCCTGGATCGCTGCATGCACCGTCTGAAATTGGTCAAAAAGCTGCCGAGGCGAATCAGTGGTTTCAGTTTGCTGCGCAAATGTTGGCCGGTGTGGAAACAATTGCGCCAGAGGTCAATGCCAATGTTTTTCAGTGGGAACTGCCGCTGGGAGAAGGCACCATCATGCGCTTGATCAAAGCAGTTCGTCGTTCGGATAAATCGGTGGATTGGACGGTGCGTTGGGATGGTCAGGCGGATGACGGTACCATTTACAATGATCGCACGATTTTGATCGGGAAAGCGGGTAAAAACAATCGCTCGCAATCATGGGCATTTTACGACATTATCAGCGGTGTGGAAACGAATAAAATCACCTGGCAAAAGGATAACGCCGGCAACATCTCGATGGTATATTATTTTCCGCTGATCAAAGGTGAATGGCGGCTGGTGAACAGAACGGATCGTTCTGGCTCTTATGAATTTTATTTGAATAACATAAAGCAATTCACTGCCGAATGGGCCGCTGATGGGTCAGGTCAGTTTCAAGATTTTCGCGGAGAACAACCCACCAACGGCCAATGGGATTGAAACAAAGGGCGATGACGCTTGAACAAAGACTCCAATGAGCAAACTCTTCAACGACCACAAATAACCCTAAATAAGGCGGTGGTGGCGATTACCCTATCGCCAAGAACTGTAGCCGTATTAAATGAGTCTTTTCGGTTTATCTCTTTGCTGGCTGCTGAACCGATGATCCTCCATATCGGAGAGGACACCCCTGCTGCGAGGAAAAAGATCGAAATGTTTATCAATGAGTCCTCTTTTAGCCAGCAGCCACCTCCTTACTTGATACGTCCTGGTGACATTATCACGCAGATGCTCAATGTTGCGAAAAAGACCAAAGCTGATCTTATTATTGCCGGGGCATTGATCAAGGAAGGTTTGCTCACATCGAGCATGAGCAAGGTGGCACGACAGTTGGCCATGAAAGCGCCGTGCTCGGTGTTGCTGTTGGTCGATCCGTCACTTACTCCTCATCCGTTAAAAAAGGTGTTATGCCTGGTAGAATACAGTCGAAGCGCCAAGCTCGCAGTGATGATGACCGATGAGATCAGCCGTACGGCTGGCAGCCATGAGGTGTTGTTCGCTCATGTCTTTCGTTTTCCCAAGGGGTTAAATGGCAACGAAAACATCGCGGCTCGTGCGGCGAAAATCCGGAGATTATATTATCAACAAGATGTGAAATTGCATCGTTATCTGGCTCGAGTCCTTGGCGAGGAAAGCCGCTACCGGGTCCAATGCATTCATGAACAGTCGCGTACCGCCATGCTGGACTTTATCAAAGAATTCGGTGCCGATCTCCTTGTCCTGCCTACCCCACGGCAAATAGAAAATTTTTGGAGCCATCTGATCACCCCCACCGACTTTACTTACCTTCTGAAAAACCTCCCTTGCTCATTACTTCTCACCAGAAAAGCAAGCCATCGATAGATCAATGATTAACTGCCAACCATTCTTTTTTCGGAACAAATTTTTATCACCCAAGATCAGAGGAGCGCTGAAAACAGCGCATCATGAGGAGTTAGGGAATAAGCGTGATATGATTTCACAAGATGACAGGAGGGAGCAGTCTACTTGTGAGAAAAAATGTGACTTTTAAAAACTGTGCCTCGCCGTTTCGGCCTATGGAAGCCCATAGAGTGAGATAGATCCCCAGACAATCGCCCTCTTTCCCATTTTGATGCGCGCCTCCATCGCTCAAGCTCTTCTTATCAGCTGTCGATCTCCAGAAAGTTGCCCTCTCACATTTTTTTGCGCGCCCACAGCGATAAACGGGTAGGGCCGGAGCCGGCATTTTCCAACACGAACAGAGAATCTCCTTGGGCAGTGGCAGCGATGCCAATGGGGGCGTTCAACGGCGGGGTACCACCAAAAAGATGTTGCAGAGGCCTGCCGCTGCGATTGAAAATGGTTATAACCCCACGATCGCCATGCGGTACATAGACAAAATCAGAGCTATCGTGAGCCACCTGGCTGCTACCGACATCGACGGCGGGCAGATCATTTTCGCGCCAATAGCGCGCACGTAACCCTTCGATGGCCCCATGCCAACATTGCACACCACCGGTGGTACGATCAGAGATGAACACTCTGCTGCCATCATCCAAAACCGCTAAATCATTACCACTATGATCGATGCCGAAGGGGCTGCCCAGCAATTCGGTGCCCAGACTGGTGGTAACATGCCAAACGGTTGAACCTTCTTCTAAGATAAAAAGGTGGCCCGCGGCATCGCAGTCGATGCCAGAAGCAACAAATGGCAATGATAGCCCTTGTAGCGCAGAACCATTGCGGGTATCATATCGGAAAACGAGTTTTGGGTAGGAAGCACTGATGACACACATGGTTTGTGGAGGACAGAACGCCAAGGCAACTACAGGCGCAATCGGCACGAGTTGCATCTCATGATTAAGGCCGCTGCGGATCGGAGAAAAAGGCATGGGTTTGCCCTTGCCATCCAACACAACAAGGGCATCTTCGTGATCGCTGCCAACCCAAATTTTCTTCTGATCATCCAATGCCAGAGTTGTGGCATTATACAAAAGCGGACCAAAGGCGCCTTTGCATATAAAGGTTTGATCCTTGGCAAAAATCGACAGCGACCAGACGTCGCTATAACCGAGATTGCGCTTGGGATGTCCTGCCGATTCATGATAGTCATCATAAGCGAAAATCCGAAACCGGAAATCAAGACCCATTTTTTGCGCTGGGATGGCTCTATCAGTAATGTACCAATCTTTGACATTCTTCAAAGGACTCATCTTCACTTCAACACCGGAACGAGGTGGCCAATGCTGATCATAAATCAGGTATATACCCTGTCCATCGGAACCGGTTTTATCATCATATACCCCTGAAGGATCGGTGATTTTTGCGGCAATCTTGAATTCGCTGCCGGCAAATAGCGTTTTAGGTAGAGTATAGACTTCTTCCACTGTCGGACCTTGATTGTCGCCAAGGTAGGATTTCCATGGCATCGGGGAGACGCTCGTCATAGTCTGCCAGCAATCACTCAAAACATCTTTGAATGCTTGGTTCATGCGGTGATTGGGAAATAACAACTCATAAGAAAATAACGCTACTCCTTGACAGCCATGTCGTTCTGCAAGGCGCAACTGCCTTTTTAGGGCGGATGCATTGCCGACATAGATGCTCGGATAGACGTGACGATCGTGACTATTCAATAGATGATGATAGAGTCGATTTTCGAAAAGCGTGTCGTCGCCGGTATAGATCATGGGAAAGATGGCGTCGATGATGCCCCTTGCCAACCATGCATGGCTGTCCTGTAAATAAACCCTGTAGGCCATGGGATGGTCGCCGATGACTGAGGCTGTTAGGCTGATCTGCGGACGGTCTTGTTTCATCCGCTGGTAGAGTTTGGCGATAAAGTCACTGATGGCATCGCGCCGCCAATCATTCCAAGCCGATGGATTTTGTTGTGGTGTGGTTCTAAACTTTCGGATGAACCCCGTCAAAGATGGATCATCATACGAATAGGCCGGTGATGGAAAACGCACATAATCCAGATGAATACCATCGATATCATAGTTTTGATAGAGCTCTGCACACACGGACAATAAATAAGGGGTGACCTCAGGATGGGTGGGGGAGAGGAAAATATAATGCCTATTGAGTTTCTGTTGTTGGCCGAATTCATCCGTCATGATCCATTCAGGATGTGCATTGTACAGTTGCTGCGCTGCTGTCGGCGGCTGAGTTCCCATCCACGCAGGATAGACGTTGATCCATGCATGAAGGGCGATGTTTTTGCCATGGGCGTAATCGATGGCTATCTGTAACGGATCCGATGTCGCTAACCCATTATTGAGTCCTGCAAACCTTGGTTCTATTTTCGAACGATAACAGACGGTGCCGTCGCCTCTAACCTGAAATAGGATGGTGTTGAAGCGCAAGGCAGCGGCGTTGTCGATGATGCGATGTAGATCAGCAGGATTTTTATAATCCCAGCGGGTCACATAGATGGCGCGCGTCATGCTCTCTGGTTGCGCATGAACAACGGCGAAGAAGGTAATTTCGAAAAGTAGCCAAATCTTTAGATGGATGTGCCGTGCTATCACGATCGTTGCTCCTGAGTTGAAATACATCCCGTTGCGTATATCTCAATTTAGAATTTTTTCCTTAAAATTCAAGTTTTTTATCAAAAGTTGGAAATCATTTTCAAAAGATCAATCCCCAGCAAGATACCTCTATATTCTGAACGAGAAAAATATTTTGACAAATTGACATTTGCTTCTTGACTATTTGACAGAATGATTGTATATTTAACTTTCAAAAAACAGTTAAAAGGATCATCTAAAAGCTAACGGAAGCTATTTAACGGTGACGGTCTATTCAGATCGTCTTTATCAAGTTTGGTGCTTGCGGAAAAGAGGTACCAATATGCCAGGTCGAGGAGTGAATAACTTCGAACGAAAAAATCATAACTAATTGATAATATTGCACATATTCATTCATGATCCTTTGACGGCGGAGCTGTTTATTGTATTTTTGAAACACTTGTGACCGGATCGCACAATTCGAGATGCAAAGGGGGAAATAGGTGGGAGGGAGAACATCTGTGGAGGAGTGGAAGGATACAGGTTATCCGCCGATTAGCAAAATAATAGGGGCGTTTTTTAAATTTTTCTAAAAGGATATTTTACCGTGGTAATCTCATGGCCAAGTTTAAATTAGTCTCCAATTTTTCGCTCAAAGGCGATCAACCGCAGGCGGTGCAGCAGCTCGTGGAGGGACTTGAACGGGGGGAACGTTTTCAGACCTTGCTGGGCGTCACCGGCAGCGGCAAGACTTACACCATGGCCAATGTCATTGCCGAATATGGCAGACCTACATTGGTCATTTCCCATAACAAGACATTGGCGGCACAATTATATGGTGAATTTCGCGGCTTTTTTCCGGATAATGCAGTAGAATATTTTATCAGTTATTACGACTATTATCAACCAGAAGCCTATCTGCCAACTACGGACACATATATCGAAAAAGATACTTCTATTAATGACGAAATCGATCGCTTGCGACTCAAGGCCACTTCAGCCTTGTTTTCTCGGGAGGATGTTGTCATCGTCGCCTCGGTCTCTTGTATTTACGGTTTGGGCTCCCCAAGCGATTGGCAGGAGATGCTGGTGTTGTTAAAAAAAGGCCAGCGAATCGATCGCAATGCCATTCTGGCCAAGCTGGTTGAAATTCATTACACCCGTAATGATATCGCTTTTGAACGGGGTACTTTTCGGGTGCGCGGCGATGTGGTGGAGGTGATTCCCGCTTATGAAAAAGAGGCGATTCGCATCGAGATGTTTGGCGACGAGATCGAAAATTTGTTCATGGTCGACACGATTACCGGTGAAGTGAAGAATGAATTGGAAACGGTCGCCATTTATCCAGCCAAACATTTCATCACGCCTTATCCGCGCTTGAAAGCGGCCATCGAAGATATTCGTGCAGAGTTGGAGGAACGACTGGCTTTTTTTCGTTCACAGAACAAGTTATTGGAGGCTCAGCGCTTGGAGATGCGCACCAAATACGATCTGGAGATGATGGAGGAGATCGGTTATTGTTCGGGCATCGAGAACTATTCGCGGCACCTATCTGGCCGTAAACCTGGTGAGCGCCCTTTTACGTTAATTGATTATTTCCCGAAAGACTTTTTGCTTATCATCGACGAATCGCACGTGACCTTGCCGCAAATCCGCGGTATGTACCATGGTGATCGTTCGCGGAAAGAGACGTTAGTGGAATACGGTTTCCGCTTGCCGTCGGCTTTGGATAATCGGCCTTTGAATTTTGATGAATTTCTCGCTTCTATCAATAAGTGTATTTTTGTGTCGGCCACGCCAGGGGATCTTGAACTCAAGCTTTCCAAGGGGGTGGTAGTCGAGCAAGTCATCCGCCCCACGGGTCTGATGGATCCGGAGATCGAGGTGAGGCCTATCAAAGGTCAGATTGATGATCTGATCCAGGAAATCAGCGTCCGTGCGGAGAGAGGTGAGCGCATTTTAGTGACCACCCTCACCAAGCGTATGGCGGAAGACCTGACAGAATATCTGGCTGGGATGGGCATCCGTGTCCGCTATCTGCATTCGGAGATTGAGGCGTTGGATCGAGTTGTCATATTGCGAGATTTGCGCCTGGCAGAGTATGATGTGTTGGTAGGCATCAACCTATTGCGCGAAGGATTAGACCTGCCAGAGGTGTCGTTGGTGGCGATCCTGGATGCTGATAAAGAAGGCTATCTGCGTTCGGAGCGGGCATTGATTCAAACAGCCGGACGAGCGGCACGTAATGTATCGGGCAAGGTCATTTTCTATGCTGATAAAATCACCGATTCTATGCAAAAAGCCATTGATGAAACCAATCGCCGTCGTAAGATTCAAGCGCAGTATAATGCCGAGCATGGTATAACTCCACAGAGTATCTATAAATCTGTTGAAGAGGTGTTGGGAGCGACCCGTGTGGCTGACGCTAAAGCAGAATCTTACAGTAAAAAAGAGATCAATTTGGAAGACGATGATTTTCGCAAACGCTGGGCAAAAATGTCACCAGTAGATCGCGAAGCATTTTTACAACAATTGGAGAAAAAGATGTTAGATTATGCTGCCGCTCTGCAGTTTGAACGGGCAGCCGAATTACGCGATCAAATCGATTTATTACAGATGAGTCGGAAGAATAAGCGAAAATTTGTTGAATAGCATGAGGGTTGGTTATGAAAGTTCTCGTTATCGGAAGTGGTGGCCGCGAACATGCGCTGGTTTGGAAATTGAAAGAAAGCTCGTCAGTAAAAAGGATATTTTGTGCGCCGGGCAATGTCGGCATCGCCCAGCTTGCTCAATGCGAAGATATTTCTGCTAACGATTTGCCGAAATTGTTACAATTTGCCAAAAAGCAGAAAATAGACCTCACCGTCGTCGGTCCAGAGCAGCCCCTGGTGGACGGCATTGTTGATCTTTTCGAGAAGAACGGTTTGCTTATTTTCGGACCCCACCAGCGTGCCGCTGAATTGGAGGGAAGCAAGGCCTTCAGTAAAAATTTCATGGCCAAATACGATATTCCTACGGCTAAATATAAAGTGTTTCATGATTATGATAAAGCGGTTGCTTATATCAATCAATTAGATGCGCCGGCAGTCATAAAAGCGGATGGTTTGGCCGCAGGGAAAGGCGTGATGGTGTGCACCTCACGGGCACAGATGCACAATGCCCTTCAGCAGCTGATGAAGCAAAAGACTTTTGGCAGAGCTGGGGAACGTGTGGTCGTGGAAGAATTTTTACAAGGAGAGGAGGTATCTGTACTCGGCCTTTCGGATGGCGAGAATTTGATTTATCTGTCGCCAGCGCAGGACCATAAACGTATTTTCGATGGCGATCAGGGTTTGAATACTGGTGGCATGGGCGCCTATGCCCCAACACCGTTTTTGGACCAGGCGGTGTTTCAGAGAATCAAAACTGAAATCATGGAACCCACGATTCGAGGCATGGCCGCGGAGGGCCGACCCTACCGAGGTGTTCTCTATGCCGGCTTGATGCTGACGCCTTCGGGCCCGAAAGTGTTAGAATTCAATTGCCGTTTTGGCGACCCTGAGACGCAGGTTGTCCTACCCATTCTCCCTCATGATCTTGCAGAAGCCATGATGGCTACCCTGCAAGGAAAACTATCTCAGATCGTTTGGCAGGAAGCAAACCAATTTGCGGCTGGTGTCGTCATTGCCTCAAGTGGATATCCGGAGAAATATCAGACCGGCATGGAAATTCTCGGACTGGATCGAGAGTTTGAGACAGGAGTGGTGATTTTTCACTCCGGCACCAAACTTCAGGGAGGACGTATCGTCACCGCCGGCGGCCGCGTGTTGACCGTCACCGCTGTGGCCGAGTCTTTGAAACTCGCCATCGATAAAGCCTATCGTGCGGTACGCCAGATCACCTTCGAAGGCGCTTATTACCGCCGTGATATCGGTGCAAAAGGATTGCGTCCAAGAGAGTAAATGATGCAGCATATCACAGTGTACTAGCGACAAATTTCGGGAATGGCTATGGCCGCGATTATCGTTAATTGTGAATTCGGATGTCATGTAAGCTTTACTTCGGATCTTTTTTTCACACTCATTGGATGAAGAGGAGCTGTTTTAAAAAAGAAAAGTAATTAAAAATTTACCAGATTTGTCATACCTAATGAGATTAATGGGTCAGGTGGTATTTATCTGTTGGATAATTTATCTTAGCTTGTTGCTATTCCAATGGATTTACAAAATTTTTATCGAACAGTCATTGGTGTAAGAATCCGTTTAATAAATACAACTTTAATGGCAGCAGAGGTCATGGTGGCGCATTCTAAATTTTGGAGACACGCATGAAAATTTTGGTTACTGGTGGTGCTGGGTTTATTGCTTCTCATATCGTGGATGCTTATGTGCAACTGGGGCATGAAGTGGCAATAATCGATAATTTGGTCACTGGCAGAAGGGAGAATCTCAATCCCAAGGCGGTGTTTTATGAGATGGATATTCAAGATGCAAACATTGTCGATGTTTTTGCACGTCATCGTTTTGATGTGGTCAGCCACCATGCGGCGCAAATGGATGTACGCCGTTCGGTGGAAGATCCGGTGTATGACGCAAAGAATAATGTGCTGGGCATGTTGAATGTCCTGCAAGCATGCGTTAAATATGGGGTGAGGCGATTTATATTTGCCTCTTCGGGTGGGGCGATATATGGCGAGCAGGTCGCTTTCCCTGCTGATGAGAGCCATCAGACCCAACCCACGAGTCCCTATGGCATTACCAAATTGGTGGGAGAAAAATATTTATATTTCTACGCATTGAATTATGGACTCGGCTATACGATTTTGCGATATGCCAATGTGTATGGGCCTCGGCAGAATCCGCATGGCGAAGCGGGTGTAGTAGCCATTTTCTGCAATCGTTTATTGGCGGGGCAGCAGGCAATTATCAATGGTTCTGGCGAGCAGACCCGCGATTTTGTTTATGTGCGTGATGTCGTGGATGCGAATGTAAAAGCGCTGGAGCGCCGTGAGAATGAAATTTTCAACATCGGCACGGCGAAAGAGACACCGATTAATGAAATCTTTCGAAGATTAAATGAATTGACGGGTGCGGGCATGAAGGAAGAACACGGTCCGGCGAAGAGCGGAGAGCAGTTCCGCAGCGTTATCGATTATCGCCATGCTGAGAGAGTGTTGGGTTGGCGTCCAAAATATGATTTGAATACAGGATTGAGAGAGACGGTGGAGTATTTTAAAGAGCACGCTTAAGCGTAAAAAACGAATGGTATTGTACGATGTTCAGCCTTTAGGCTGAGAGAGTAACACGCTAAAGCGTGAACAACATACCAATTCATGCTCAAGCTTAACAAAACGAATGGCAGCGTACGTTGTTCAGCCTTTAGACTGAGAAAGTAACACGCTAAAGCGTGAACAACGTGCAAGCCATGCTCAAGCTGAAAAAAACTAATGGTATTGTACGTTGTTCAGCCTTTAGGCTGAGAGAGTAACACGCTAAAGCGTGAGCAACGTACCAAGCCACGCTCAAGCTTAACAAAACGCATGGTAGCGTACGTTGTTCAGCCTTTAGGCTGAGAGAGTAACACGCTAAAGCGTGAACAACGTACCAAGCCACGCTCAAGCTTAACAAAACGCATGGTAGCGTACGTTGTTCAGCCTTTAGGCTGAGAGAGTAACACGCTAAAGCGTGAACAACGTACCAAGCCACGCTCAAGCTTAACAAAACGCATGGTAGCGTACGTTGTTCAGCCTTTAGGCTGAGAGAGTAACACGCTAAAGCGTGAACAACATACCAATTCATGCTCAAGCTTAACAAAACGAATGGTATTGTACGTTGTTCAGCCTTTAGGCGGGGGATAAAGATATATCAGGTCGATGTATGTATGAATGGCGAAAAATGACCGATGATCAACGTCGTGATATACTTCGATTGCGGAGGCTAAAAGGTTTTCCATTACATTCTCCTCCACATATACTGGGTCAATCGTCATTTTACCATATTTCTTCTGCATGTTATAATCATCAATCCTTTATTGGATTAAGTGAAACCAGAATACTGGAATTTAGTGGAGAATTATTTGACACATTAATTTCCATAGGTTGCAAAATTTTTGCTTGGTGTGTTTTGCCGAATCACTTCCATGTATTGATAGAGAGTAAATCAATTCGCGTATGTATTAAGAATATTGGATTATTACATGGCAGGACGTCCTATCGTTGGAATAATGAAGAAAATAAACGTGGCAGAAAAGTATGGTGCCCGGCTTCTGATCGCAACATTAGGAGTGAAGGTCATTTCTGGGCAACAATCAACTATATCCATCATAATCCGGTTCATCATCGTTATGTTTCGCATTGGCAAGAATGGCCTTTTTCGAGTGCGATTGAATTTTTAAATCGATATGGCCATGAAAAAGCTACTGAATTATGGAATACATACCCTATCTATGATTATGGCAAGGGTTGGGATGATCCAGAAATATAAGGAAATCTTTGTTATGCATAAAAAAATAGAGAGATTGTACGTTGTTCAGCCTTTAGGCTAGGGATAACACGCTAAAGCGTGAAAAACGTGCAAGCCATGCTCAAGTTGAAAAAAACGAATGGTATTGTACGTTGTTCAGCCTTTAGGCTGAGAGA
>FWPV01001816.1_pt1 | contig 55760 bp, 51 predicted proteins | sample 2228371 | NCBI WGS metagenome assembly FWPV01 (sample SAMEA103939776, study PRJEB20133) | metagenome
CTCCTCGAGCGATGGCGAGAGCTGGCTGAATGCCGATTCGCTCGAGCGTATCGCTTGCGGCATGTGGCGCAACACGTAGGCAATCACCACTACAAACGGGGTGGTATACAAGAATGGCAACAGGCGGTTGACCAGCAGTACAAGACTGAGGGCAATCACCACGCCTGGAATCGCATAGCCGACCTGGCAGAAGCGGGAGATCAGGCGCGAGATACGACTCGCATGGCGGACGGAAAGCAGGGCGACCGGCAGTGATAGCATTACCGCTATCACTGCTGCCAGAGAGGAGGTCCACAGGCTGTTCCAGACAAAACTTCCGAAGCCCAGAGAACCTGCCCGGAAGACCATATTCAAGGTTTGGGAGTCTAGAAATGCACGTATGCTCCAGACGACTAGCACGGACATGGGTACCAACAGGCTGGCAGAGACCACAGCCAGCACAAACAAAAATGCCGGGAGACGCCATTTACCAAGTGAGGCGATTGGGGCAGGTCGCCAATTGCTCTCTATTTGGGTGAAACGCGCTTTCCCTTGCAGACGCAGTTCTGCCCAGAGGATGAAGATAGCCAGGCTGACCAGTACCCCGCTCAAGATCGATGCGGCGGAACGGTCATAACGTCCTGAAAGCTGGATGAAGATCGCTGAGGAGAAAGTCTCGTAGCGCAACAGTGCCACCGTGCCATATTCTGCCAGAATGTCCAGGGCTACCAGTAAAGCGCCTGCCAATAACCCGGGACGCAATGCCGGCAAGGTTACCTGCCACAACGCTTGCCATGGGGTACGCCCCAGGGTGCGTGCAACTTCTTCTACAGAAGCATGCAGCTTGTGGAAGGCTGAACTGCTTAGCAGGTAGACATACGGATAGGTGAACAGAGTCAGGATGAACGCTGATCCCCAAAAGCCAATTGGGCTAGGCAGGGGCACAGGTTGTCCAACGATAGCCTCCAGAACCTGAGGGATGAATCCGCCGCGGGGACGTAGCAAGGTGAGATGGACAATGCCACCGATATATGCTGGAATTGCCAGCGGTAGGGCGAGCATCCCGCGTAGGAGTTTCCGCCCGGGCAGGTCGGTGCGTTCAGTAAGCCAAGCCATACTGACTCCGGTCAGTAACGCTCCACTCGTCACAGCCACCACCAGGGTCAGGGTATTGCCCATGAGCATCCACATCCGCGCTTGCAGCAGCCTTTGCCAGGCTTCTGATTCTGCACTGAGCGCACGAATAAAAATGTAGGCGAGAGGAGCGGCGACGAACAGCGCTACCAGTCCGGCAGCAAAGGTCAGCCGCGGGCTGATCCGCAGGAAATCCTTGCGTTGAAGGGTAAAGTGGCTGGACCGGATTGCTTGCTTAAACATTGTCGTCTACGGAGCGCATTCGCGTTCGATTATTTTATTAAGGTAAGCCGACCTTCTCCATCAAATCGAAAGTGGCATGGAATTCCAAAGCGGCTTTGGCGACGTCCACCTCCGCCAGGCGGAAACCATCTATGGGTTGGACGCCCTCGCGCAGGGTTATCCCGGGTAACAACGGATATTCGTAGTTCAACTTTGCAAACAGCTCTTGACCTTCTGATGAGACCAGGAAATCCAGAAAAGCCTGGGCTGTGGCAGTATTGGGCGCGCCCTTTACCATTGCGGCTGCTGTGGCGTTGGTGATCAACCCAATTTGATCTGCTTCCTGGTCCGGGAAAACGATGCCTACGGGGCTACCTTCCGCTTGCTGTAAATAAAAGTAATAATGATTGACCAGACCCAGCTTGAATTCACCTGCGCCTACTGCCTTGCGCACATCGGTATGACCGCCAAAGAAAGTGACCTCATTGGCAATTAAGTCTCTCAACCACTGATCTGTAGCCTGCTCACCGATTAACTGGCGCATAGCAGCGATTTGGGCTTGCATGGATCCGTTGGTTGACCCGGCAGCAGCGACTTGGCCCATCCATTTCGGGTCAGTCAGGTCAAAGATGGATGTTGGAACCTCATCCAGGGAAACCAGGTCGGTGTTATACATGATAACCCTCGCCCGACGGGTCAGCCCGATCCAGTGGTTCTCAGGTCCGATGAATTCTGCCGGCAACTGATCCGCGCCAGCCGATCGATAAGGTTGAAAGATTCCCTGTGCAGCCAGCGACTGCACCGTGAACAATTCGGTGGTGATGAAAACATCTGCCTGCGGGTTGGCTTGCTCCTCAATCAAGGCATTGGCGATTTCGCTGTTGTTGCCTGCCTTAAGCAAGATTTCCACATTGGGATAGCGTGCTTTGTAGGCATCAATTACCGGCTGGATGAGTGGCTCGGAGCGACCGGAGTAAATGACCAGTCTGCCAGAAATTTCAGCGCTTGTAGTTTGAGTGGTTGCTGTGGAACTCATCACCGCTTGGTTTTGGGTGGGAATTGACGCTGGCGTTTCCATCTGTACGACAGGTGCACAGGCGGATAAAACGAGAGTTGGTAAGAGGATAGAAATGAGGATGCGGTAAACGGACATGGAAGGCAAGTTCCTTTCGGTATTGTAGAAATCGAAGCTATAATTCTTGACAATATTCCCGCGTATGTTAGAATAAACTTAGTATAATATAAGCATACAAGTTAGTGTATGCTAATTTATAAAATTAGTCAAGACAACTATTGTCACAATTACCTGAAAATTATGTCACGCCATAATATTTCTGCGCAGGATCACCGTCCAACCCACACGGTTGAAGATTATTTGATGACCATGCACGTCATGGAGCGAGATTTTGGGGAAATTGTTGCCGCTCGTCTGGCAGAGATGCTAGGCGTTGCGCCCGCTACGGTAACAATGACCTTCAAACGCATGGAACGCGATAACTGGATAACCGGAAAAGGGCGTAAAGCTATGCATCTAACCGAGATTGGTCGTGAGGCTGCTCGTTCCGTTACCCGCCGGCATATGCTCACCGAGTGGCTGCTGTTGAAAATCTTGAATGTGGAACTACCCTTGATCCACGAAGAAGCACATGGGATTGAGCATGCTCTTTCTCCTCGCCTTGAAGATCGCTTGGTTAACATTCTGGGCAACCCGCAAGTCTGCCCGCACGGCAATCCCCTTCCTGGTTACGAACACGTAGTCAGAGACTGGATACCACTTACAGAACTCACCCTGGGGGAGAGTGTGATAATTCGCCGCATTCACGAATTTGCCGAGGAAAACCGCGACTTGCTGAATTTTCTGATAGAAAACAGGATTTTACCCGGCGCTGAGGCGAAAGTGCTGGAGATCCTACCCTTCAACCAAACCCTCACGATTGAGGTCGAGGGCAGGCGGGTTACCCTTGGGTTCCCTGCGGCGCGCTACATCTTTGCCGAGAAATTGTTGCAATAATCCAAATTATCATTGGGTTCTCTTATAAGGTCAAACAGAGTGGATTAGCCGGCTTACTACCCGTATTGATTCTTCTCAAACCAAATTTAAAGCTGCTTATTCGATTCCATTATGCGGATCACTCGGTCTGTGCCCGTAAAACGTTTTGGAATTCCTGAATCCAACTTTGCTTTTGCGCGCAATCCTGTATTATCTGGGCAATAGCCTTAATGAAAATCGGATCAACATTCAGGGCAGGTGGGCGTTCCAGTCGGATGCCCAGCGTTCGCGCCGTCTGCTGTGCCTGTATGTCGATGTCGTACAGAATTTCAACGTGATCAGATACGAATCCAACCGGTACAATGACCACATTCCGGATGCCTTTCTCAGCCAGCGCCTGCAGGTGCTCCGGTAGCTGCGGTCCCAGCCAGGGCTCGGGACTGCGTCCGGCTGACTGGTAGCTCCAGGACCATTGTTCTTTTCCAAGACCTGCTTTTTCCGCCACCAGCCTAGCCGTCTCTAGCAGTTGATCTGCATACGGATCGCCCATTTTCGTAATACGCGCCGGCAGGCTGTGGGCGCTGAAAACCACATGTACGTCAGTTCGACTCTCAACCAGCCAGCGGCTCAATCCTTCTTCGACACGGTTTGCCAACGCCTGAATCAATCCAGGTGAATCATGGTAGCTTTCGATATGGGCGAATTCAATATGCCCATGATGCATTTCCAATCCTGCTGCGATTTTCGCCTGGTATCTGGCGATACTCAATTGGCTGTAATGTGGAGCCAGAACGATGCTGATAGCATGGGTGATACCATCTTGCAGCATCTCCCTGACCGTGTCTTCGATCCAGGGAGACCAGTGACGCATGCCAAGGTAGAGTCGAAATAAGGCTGGATCAAACTGAGCCTGGAGAGCTTCCACCTGGCGGCGAGTGATCTCGAGCAGGGGCGATTTACCACCGATCTGGAGGTAGTTAATGCGTATTTCCTCCACCACCCTTGCCGGGGTCGGGCGACCGCTGCGAATATCAGCCAGGTAGCCCGGGATCTCCTCTAAAGAATTGGGTCCGCCATAAGCCATCACCAGGACGCCAATCGGGTAATTCACCGTTCCTCTTTCACGATCTGGCAGTGCGTTCATGGACATAATCCACCAACCGCTTGACGTTTTCCATCGGAGTGGTCTGATGTAGACCGTGACCCACATTGAAGATATGCCCAAATCGCCCACCAGCTTCGGCTAACACACAGTCAACCTGGTACTTTAGCTCAGACCAGTCTGCAAGCAAAGCCATTGGATCAAGATTGCCTTGTATAGCTCGCTCCGAGCCGATCTTCCGCCAGGCTGCATTCAATGGCAAGCGAAAGTCCACCCCAATTACCTCACCACCACAAGCTGCTACATCCTCCAGATAAGGTGCAGTACCAGTGCTGAAATTGATCAACGGTACACCTGCCGATTGGAGTTTCAAGAATAGAAGTGTGTTATAAGGCGCAACATAGCGTTTATAGGCTTCCTGACCCAGGGCAAGACCTGCCCAGGAGTCAAATACCTGTAGCGCAGAAGCCCCGGCGCGCGCCTGTTCCAGCAGATAATCCGCTTGAACGGTTACCAATTTTTCCATCAGGCGCTTCCAGGCTGCGGGCTCCCTGTACATCAGTGTTTTTGTCTTCGCATAATCTTTGGAACCGCCACCTTCGATGGCGTAGGATGCCAGGGTGAACGGTGCACCAGCAAAACCAATGAGCGGTATGCCTTTTGTTTCCAGTTCGGCAGTCACGGTCCGGATTGCCTCCAAAGTAGGTGCTAATGTCTCCTCGGCTGGCGGTGTTCTCAACAGGTCAATCTCATAGGTGGTTCGGATTGGATTATGAATAACCGGACCTTTGCCAGGATAAAATTCCAGGCTTAACCCCATTCCGATCAGCGGTGGCAGGATATCGGCGAAAATGATGGCTGCGTCCAGGTCAAATGCCTTGATCGGTTGCAAGGTCACCTCGGCTGCCAGCTCGGAGGATTGGATCATCTCCAGCATGCTGAATTTCTCTCGCAAGGCACGGTATTCCGGCATATACCGTCCAGCCTGGCGCATCAACCAGATTGGGGTAGCATCGACCGGCAAGTGTTGGCAGGCACGCAGGAAGCGCGAAATGGGTTCTGGTCGGGTCATTTTGCACCTGCCCGGCTTTGCCAGATTGCTTTACCGACAAAGAAGGGACCCAATTTGGTCAGATACTGGGAGGTCTGCCTGGTTTTGCGCATCCGTTCCACGATTGCTGATAGAGGGTAAAGCTCGTGCCCCAACAGACCGATGACAAAATCGTTGTCGTTCTTGTCCAGACCAAAGCACGCCAATCGAATGTCGTAAGCCAGGTCTGCTTTGCCATATGCCCGTCCGATCCCGCCGTGTTCCATCAAAATCGTACGCTGCTCTTCGAGTGGAAGCTGATCGAATGCGCCGGATCGCCTTACCGGGTACCACACTGCCCAAGGCAATGAGGGGTCGGTGACCCGCTTGATGGGTCGTCCGATCAACACGCTCTCAAGATCATCCTCATAACCTATCGCGTAGGTTCTACCTATCATGGTGAATTCTGGCTTTAGTTGAAGGGTTGCAAATGGCGGAGCCTTTAGCAAAGGTCGGATTTGGGTCAGGAAATATTCTGGATTTTCGCTGAATGTGAGTACACCAATCCCACTTGGGTCATTCAAATCTTCGTACAGCACGCCCTGAATCTCGGCGTTAGCCAACACGTGCATATATTGCATTGTGTCTTGAGCTGCACCAAACGCCAGAAACTGCATGTACAGTCTCCGGTTCAACGAGATCACACTCCCGTCCGGGCTGCGTCCCTTTTCTGCAATGTCAATTACACTTTCTGGATTTGCTCTCTGAATGTCCACTATCTAAGCCCTCGTTTTTTATTCGAATTCCTTTAACATATTGCACCACTCCCCCGATGCCCATTAAACCGGTACCGCTGAAAATCCCAACCAGGTGGATTGTCAGGAAAGGGGTCAGCGCAACAGACTGCCCTGAAAGTTGCAGGGCATAATAAGGTATCCAAACCAATAAGCTGGCAATAACAAGGATATGTGCAATTCGTTTATAACCTTTGCGCCGTTCAACGGGCATGCCAAGCTGTTTATTGGCTGCTGCGCGCATGCGTGCCCCGCCAATGACACCAAGAAGGTGAAAGGGTAGATACATCCATAGAGAAGGGCTCTGCCCGGCGATTCGCAGACCGAAATAAGGTAGCCACACAAGGATACCCATCCAAAGTATTACGGTTCCGAATTTGTGTAATTGGTGTGGATTTGCCAAGTGGATATCCTTGATTTATAGATTTTGGAAAACCGCCTCGACGGCATCCAGAGTTGTGTCAATATTATCCTGGTCGTGTGCAGCGGATAGGAAACCGGCTTCAAATTGAGAAGGAGCAAGGTATACACCATGCTCGAGCATGCCCTGGAAATACTTGGCGTACCGGCTGATGTCACTGGTTTTGGCAGTAAGCCAGTCCTGGACAGGGGTTTCGGTGAAAAAGGCGGAAAACATCGTACCAACTTGGTATCCCTGCAGCGGTATTCCTGCAGCACTTGCTCGGATTTTAATCCCACTGATAAATTTGTTCGTCAAGACCACCATTTCATCCCACACTCCGGGGGTCTTAAGCGCCTCCAAGGTGGCAATCCCAGCAGACATAGCCAATGGGTTGCCAGACAGGGTACCCGCCTGGTAAACCGGACCAACAGGCGCGACCATTTCCATGATCTCCCGTCGCCCTCCATACGCGCCAACAGGCAAGCCGCCGCCGATCACTTTCCCTAGTGTCGTGAGATCGGGCTTGATCCCATAGAGGGTTTGAGCCCCGCCGGGATGAACGCGAAAACCGGTCATAACTTCATCGAAAATGAGCAGAGCGCCTTGTATGCTCGAGAGGTCGCGCAGTCCTGGAAGAAAACCGGGTATTGGGGGTACAACGCCCATATTCCCGGCTACCGGTTCGACGATCACCGCAGCAATTTCACCCGGAAATTGATCAAATAAAGCCTCAACGGAATCCAGATCGTTGAAACGTGCAACCAGGGTATCCTGTACGGTGGCTGGCGGTACACCAGGGGAGTCGGGTAAACCCAGGGTTGCCACACCTGAACCGGCTTGAACCAGCAGAAAGTCGGCATGACCGTGATAGCAACCTTCAAATTTTATGATCTTGCTGCGACCCGTGAAAGCTCGTGCCAGGCGCAAGGCACTCATGGTCGCTTCGGTGCCAGAATTGACAAAACGCATCATCTCCAGGTTGGGCATGAATTCCTGGATTATTTGTGCCAGGTTAATTTCCAAAGGGCTGGGTGCGCCATAACTGGTGCCGTTTTTGGCTGCGCATTGTACCGCTGCGACGACTTGGGGGTGAGCATGACCCAAGATAAGCGGACCCCAGGAGAGGACATAATCGATATACCGATTTCCATCTACATCAAAGAGATAAGGACCTGATCCCTTTTCGATAAAAACCGGTTGACCTCCAACGGCGCGGAAGGCGCGCACCGGAGAATCCACTCCTCCGGGTAGAAGTTGTTGCGCCTGCTTAAATAGCTCTATGGATTGTCTGAGTTGCATAGTCACATGTCTTTCGTGTCATTGATTGCAGGGTTTTGGTTCAAGATGTGCGACAGAGTCTTCTCTGCAGCTAATTTCCCAGAATGGATGCAATCGGGAATACCAATGCCCTGATAAGCGTTACCTGCGAGAGCAATGCCGGGATACGCGCTAAGCAAACGTTCAATCTGTTGCAAACGCTCTTGGTGCCCCAGGTTGTATTGCGGCATCGATTTTTCCCAACGATAAATACGGGTAAGCAATGGCTCAGCAGTAATTCCCAAAGTCAGGTTCAATTCATCACGGGCTAAGCGCAGCAGACCAGCATCATCCCAAGGAATTTCCGCCTCCTGACCAGCCCGTCCGATGAAAACGCGCAATAAAGCATAACCCTCCGGAGCACGGTGTGGAAACTTGGTCGAAGTCCAGGTGCAGGCTAAAGCTTTGCGCCCTTCTCGGCGTGGGATCACATAACCATATCCATCTAAAGGCTTTGGCAGGTCAGCCTTCCGAAAAGCCAGTGTGACAGTAGCGGTGGAAACATATTCGATGGGGCGCAGCTCAGCAGCCAGATCGGGTGCAATCGATTCAATCAGGTTTGCAGTAATGAAGGACGGTGTAGCCAGGATGACCCCGTTTGCGGCGAGAGTTTCACCATTCGATAAAATGATTAAATATCCATCAGGTGTCTGGCGGATAGTATTAACAGCCTTGTGCAGGTGTAATGCAACGCCAGAACTCTCCAAATGTTGTACCAAAGCTTCGACAATCTCTGCCAGTCCTGTCTGTGGAGTCAAGAAAAGGCTGCGCGAGCCAGGCGTTGGAGCAGGATTCCCCTCGTTCGCGCTTGCTTTGCGCGTGCGTTCCCGCCGTAAAGCCAGCGCACCCTTCACTAAGCCACCGTATTCGAGCTCAAGATCTCGCAGATAAGGGAAGGTCGATTGCAGGCTAAGTTTGTCGCCATCGCCAGCGTAGATGCCGCTCATTAAAGGCTCTATCAGGTTTTCATAGGCTGCGCGACCTAATCGTCGGGTGACAAAGGCGCCCAGGGTTTCGTCTCCATTTGCCCGAGCGGGAGGAAGAAGGAAATCCAGACTCATGCGAGCTTTGGCAGGCAAGCTGAGCAAGCCGGTGCGGATCATCGGCAAAAATTCGGTGGGGACCATCATGGTTAACCCGCCGGGCAGCTCGTGGAGCTTTTGGTTTTTGAGGATATAGGTCTTCTTCGTATCAGGGTTGGTGCCTCGTAATCGGTCAGCTATGCCCAATTCCTTGCATAACTTCACTCCCCATGGTTTGGTGACAACGAAAGTGTCGGGTCCACCTTCGATGACGAATTGGCTCTTGTCAAATGGGACGCGCTCTGTAACGAGCTTCCCGCCCCAATAATCAGACTGCTCCACAAGCGTGATTTTGCTCTCGGTTATGGTTTGTTTACTGGCATAGTAAGCTGCTGAGAGACCGGCAATTCCACCGCCAACGATTACGATTCCTTTACTAAGAGTCATATCTACCTTCTAACGAGTTATTCCTGGTTCGTACGCACAAGCCGGGTCGGTTTCCATGTAATCACCTGTTACACCGTAAGCTCGACCACGCTGCCCGCCGCACACATCTCGGAAATCGCAAACGCCACATTTGCCTTTTAACCGATCGTAATTGCGCAGGTCCCTGAACACCGCATGATTACGGTACACATCCACGATATCCAGTTCGCGCACATTGCCGCAGTTGATGGGTAAGAAGCCTGAAGGCATGATCTGACCCAGGTGGGAGATAAACAAGAAGCCATTCCCGTCATTCACACCTTTGGTTGGACGGTTTAATCCATCTGCATACTGAAAACCAGCTCCCTGGAAGGTTACGCGTTGACCCTTTGTTGATTCCTCTTTCTTGCGCTGGATAGCCACGCGACGATACATAGGAGCGGCTGTGGCTTTGATATCGAAAGGTGCCTGTTGCGAGAGTTCGTAAAGCCAATTGAAGACCTGTTCATGCCTTTGGGCTGAAATCATGTACTGCACCTGCGCTCGCCCGGTGGGCACCAGAAAGAAAACCGACCACTGTACCGCATTGGCTTCCTGGATAAAAGGCACCATATCGGGTAGCTGGTCAACATTGAAGGTGGAAACTGTGGTGTTGACTTGGACACTCAAACCAACTTCTCTAGCAAAATGCAATATTTTCATCGTACGCTCCCAAGAACCAGGCACCTGGCGAAACTCATCGTGCGCTTCGGGTGTGGGTGCATCCAGACTCAGTGCAATACGACGGATCCCGGCTTGCCTGGCTTGTGTGAGCCGTTCAATTGTAGGCAATGCGGTGGCAGTGGGCGTGAGCGAACAGCGCAATCCCTTGCCGGTTGCGTACGAAATCAGATCAAATAGATCACGCCGCATCATTGGATCGCCGCCGGTGAAGATAAGGATTGGGCTGCCGAATTCCGCCAGGCGATCGATCAGGCGGTAACCTTCTTCGGTGGTTAGCTCGTCAGGATCGCGTTGGTGTTGTGCATCAGCCCGGCAGTGTTTACAGGCAAACGCACAAGCACGGGTCACTTCCCAGGCGATTGTGAAGGGAGCCATATGGAAATCGGCGTGAGCTATCCGACGGTCGTGGTAGGCGCGTTCTTGAGCTGCGTGTTCGGATAATTGGGTTTCTGTCATTGTTATTCCTTGCTTTCCATTGGGAAGAGTTTATTCAACGAGCCAACGAGCAGCATCTAAGGCATGGTAAGTGATGATTAAATCAGCTCCGGCGCGTTTGATGGCGGTGAGCGTCTCCAGGACCACACTTCGCTCATCGAGCCATCCATTGCCTGATGCGGCTTTGAGCATCGCGTATTCACCGCTCACGTTGTACCCAGCCAATGGCAGCTCTGGAAAGGCATCATGTACTTTGTGGATGACATCGAGATATGGCAGGGCAGGTTTCACCATGAGCATATCTGCGCCTTCGGCAACATCCAGGGCGGCTTCCCGCAGGGCTTCCCGGACATTGGCTGGATCCATCTGGTGGGATTTGCGGTCACCAAATTTTGGCGCGCCTTGAGCTGCTTCACGGAAGGGTCCATAGAAACTGGAAGCATATTTAACGGCGTAAGATAATATGGGAATGTGTTCAAAACCGGAGCGGTCCAATGCAGAGCGGATTGCGCCGACCATACCATCCATCATTCCGCTTGGAGCGATAATATCCGCGCCAGCTTCTGCATGAGAAACCGCAACTTTGCCCAAAACATCCAGAGTCTGATCGTTGAGTACATAACCTTCCGGCAGGTGATCATGTAAGCTCTTGCCTGTTTTCAGCAAGCCGCAGTGACCGTGGTCGGTATATTCACACAAACACACGTCGCTCACTACGACCAGCTCAGGCACGGCGCCTTTGATCTGTCGCACCGCTTGCTGGACGATTCCGTCGGGTGCGTAATTCTCCACACCGATGGGATCTTTTTGCTCAGGAATTCCGAATAAGATGACAGCAGGAATACCCAACCAGGCGATCTCTTCAGCCTGTTTCGGAAGAAGGTCAATAGACCATTGGTATTGACCTGGCATAGAGCGTATCTCACTGCGGATATTTACACCGTGTTGAACGAACAATGGGTAGATAAAGTCTTGAGGGGATAATGAAGTTTCGCGTAACATGCTGCGCAGCGCAGGAGTTTGCCGGAGGCGGCGCGGGCGGGATATGGGGAATGGAGGATACAAATTTATATTAGATTTTGTCATGAGGATCGATCTTCTGAAGGTGATTTTTAATTGCCTGAACCAGACCTTCTGCTGTGTAAACACCTGCAACGATATCAACGGGGAATCCCAACTCCCTTGCCGTCTGGGCAGTTTTAGGTCCAATACAGGCAATGATGGGGTTTCCTGGCAAACGGAAGGGATCGAGCCCTGCCTGTTGGATTAATGAAACAAAATTTCGCGCTGTGGAGCCGCTGGTGAAGGTGATGATATCGACGCCTTCGCGTATGGCAGCCAAGCCTTCCGGATCTGGCTTTGCCGGCAACGTGTGATATGCGGTCACTACGTGAGCAATGCCATTAGCTTTCTGGATTGCCTGCGGGAGCGTATCGCGAGCGATGTCAGCCAGAGGGAGCAATACCCTGCGTCCGTTTAAATTCCCTAATCCGGGTAAGATTGCTTCAGCGACGAATTCTTCGGGAGTGAAGTGTGGTGAAATACCACCCTCCAGTAGACGGGCGGCGGTCTTGGAACCGATGGCTGCAACCCGTAGATTCTCGGGGAAGTGTTCAATCCCCAAAGCTGCTTTCCGGTTTAGAATGACGTCAGCCGCGTTGACGCTGGTTAGAACCAACCAGTCGTATTCCCTGAGGTGTGAAATCGCTTGATCCAAAACCGATGTATCTTTAACTGGACAGATTCTGATCGTTGGGAAGTAGATCACCTCAGCCTCGATCTTACGCAAGGCTTGGGCAAACTCAACTGCGTCTTTTCGTGGGCGAGTCACCAAAACACGCATCACAATTGGCTTCCAGATTTAACTTGCTGAATAAATGCTGCTGCGCCACGCTTGAGTGCCTGTTGCGCTAAATCTTGCCCAACCAGGATTGGATCATCGCCAGTTGCAGTCAATCTCAATATCTGGTTGCCGTCAGGAGAAGCGACAACCCCTCGCAGCGTAATCGCTCCCTCAAGGATTTCAGCCAGCGCCCCAATTGGCAGGGAACACCCGCCTCCCAACCCGGAAAGAAAGGCTCTTTCTGCAGTGACAGCTCGATGTGTTGCCGGGTGGTCGCAAACGCTCAGCCAACGCAGAGTCTGTTCATCATCTTCTCGACATTGAACAGCAAGCGCACCCTGACCCGGAGCAGGCAGCATGATTTCCAGTGGCAGGTATTGAGTGATATGCTCCTGTAAACCCTGCCGGATGATCCCCGCAGCCGCCAGGATGATGGCATCATATTTCCCTTCCAAGACTTTTTGAATGCGAGTATCGATATTGCCGCGGATTGGCTGAATGCGCAAATCCGGGCGGTAAGCCAGAATCTGTGCCTGCCGCCGGACGCTGGAAGTGCCGATCACCGCTCCCTTCGGCAGTTCTTCCAGTGTAAACCCTGCCGGGCATATCAAAACATCCCGGACATCGGCGCGCTGTGGTATCGCTCCAATGGTCAACCCGGGAACTTCCTCTGTTGGTAAATCTTTCAAGGAGTGGACGGCTGCGTGAACCCGATGGTCTCGAAGTGCCTGATCCAGCTCGTATGTAAACAACCCCTTACCTCCAACTTCAGGCAAAGCGGAAATCAGATCGCGATCTCCTTTGGTGGTGATTACAACTTCTTCGCAGGGCAGGTTCTCCCATCTGGCTTGGATTTGCTGGATGACGGATCTTGTCTGCCAGCGTGCTAGCGTAGAGGGGCGGGTAGCAAAAATTAATTTGGGTTTCATTAATAATCGATATTAATCCAGCCCAAATAAAGCTCTAGCGATACTGGCGTATTCTGCAGCGCTACGACCAGGTGCTTCTGCTTTTAATCGGGTTGTTGGACTGTGAAGGATTTTGTTGACAATCGATTTGGTCAAATCTTCAATCTGGCGTTCTAATTCTGGAGTAAGGTCCGGCATACGGCGGACTGCCTTTCGCAATTCTTCCTGGCGAATACTATCCGCTTTATGGCGGATTTCTACAATGAGCGGAATTACATCGAGCGATGCCAGGTACGCTTCCAACGCAGCCCGTTCTTCCGCTATGATTGTCCGAACTTTCGGTACTTCTGCCTCTCTTTGGGCTATGTTGGACTCAAGGTGATCCGACAGCATGTCCAAATCATAGAGATAGGCTCCAGATATATTTTTGACTTCAGGATCGACATCCCGCGGAACTGCAATATCCATAAAGACCAATGGGCGTTTGGGACGATATTTCATAGCTTCTTCAACCATAGAGGGGCGAATGACGACATGGGGCGCTCCAGTGGATGCCACAACAATGTCCATATTGGGAAGGTGGTCGAGTAATGTTTCCAATGCGGCAGCCTGACCTTCCCAGCGGTCAGCCAGTTCTTTTGCACGTTGCAAAGTCCGGTTGACAACCAGTATTGATTGAACACCGCGTTTACGGAGCGACTCGACTGCCAGCTCTGCCATTTCTCCTGCGCCAAGCACCATGACCTTTACAAGCGAGAGATCGGGGATCTTTTCGGCAATCAGTTTGATGGCGATTGAGGCGATCGAGGCTGGATTTTGGCTGATATTGGTCTCGGTACGAGCGCGTTTTCCGGTACGAATTGCCGCTTCAAACGTTCGTGAAAGGATCTTCCCAGGAGTCCCATGCCTTCGAGCTGCCGAGTAAGCATCGGTGATCTGCCCGAGAATTTGCGGCTCGCCCACAACCATCGAATCTAACCCTGCAGCTACTTCAAACAAGTGCTGAATTGCATCGCCATCCATTAGTCGATAGGCTTTATCAGAAAAATCTTCCCGCGGGCAGTCCTTAGTCTCGGATAGAAAGGTTTCAAGGGTATCAAAGATCGCCATATTGGCTACTGCATACAACTCGACGCGATTGCATGTGGAGAGGATTACCAGTTCTTTGATGTCATTCCAGATGGAGTTATCCCCACAACCCAGCCTGGCTAAGGCAGTCTGTAGTTGGTGTGGATTCAATGCCAGTCGTTCGCGCAACGCCAGGCTGGCGGTGGTGTGATTCAATCCCAAACACAGGATGTGGTTGGCACGGGTAGCGGCAACCATCAAGATAAATTACCGGGCTGTTTTATGTGGATAGGTTGAAAAAACATTCTCCAATTTTAGGGGCAACTTATGCATCCAGCTATGTAGAATTGTGTACTATTAGATAAAAATTTGCTTAATGTTTTCTATCAAAGCCGAGATTACAAAGAGATCCTGGCAGGCTTCCTGAAGGATGCCCCCGGAGACCTGGATCCAAGGAGCCAGAGGTGGGGAAAACAATCGATATTTTGTTTTGGGCGATCTACGTGTGCGGTTGATCTCGTTGCTTTGCTTTAGGGCGTTGAGCTGATCCACATACTCGGAGCAGAGGGTATTTACGATCCTGCGGCACTTGCCGATATCGCTGACTAGGAGCTGGGCGGGTGTTATCACGATGATACTTGCATAAGAAGTTATGGATAGGACATATAGGAGCGTCAAAGGAAAATTGTGGTAAAAAAGAAGATACCGGACAGATGACCACCGGTGTCGAAATCCTGCTCCCTGTGTTCCACAACACCATGACAATCGCCGAGGAGTACGTACAATGAAGGATAACTGCTTAGAAGTTGAGATCGCCCAGCTGGAACTGAGCGATCTCGGGTGTGGCAAGCATACTTGTATGCCCCACACCGAAGCGTAAAATCCCGTACATTCACATCCGTTTTTCAACAGATCGAGAGCCGGTAGGCTCGCAAGACTTTACGCTCAGCGGAGAGGGTGGGATTCGAACCCACGGTGGGTACAAGACCCACAACGGTTTTCGAGACCGCCCCGTTCAACCACTCCGGCACCTCTCCTATCAATCGTCTCATCCGCCGAAGCCAAAACCCTGGCTTCGGCGCACTCAACGCTTTGCACGCCGCATTATAGCTTATTCTGCGCTATATTTCCACTCTGCTGTATAACTCGGGGAAATGTGCCCGGCTCAAACCCGCTTCTGCCAGCTTTTCCTGCAACGCCTGGGCGGCTGGTTGTTCGCCATGCACCAGGTAAATGTCCTTCACCGTGCCCTCCACCGCCCGGGCGTATTCCACCAAAAAGGTTTGCCTGGCGTGCGCTGAGAAGCTGCCAATCGTAGCCACCTCAGCCCGGCGCTCATACGTCTCGCCAAAGATGCGCACCTGGGTTTCTCGGTCTGCCAGACGCCGTCCCAGGGTGTAGGGCGCCTGCCAGGAGACGATCAATATCGTGTTGAGCGGATTCTCAATGTTGTGGCGCAAGTGGTGCAGGATACGCCCCGTCTCCGCCATCCCGGAAGCGGAGATGATCACCATCGGCTCGCGGCGATCGTTGAGCGCTTTAGACTCCTCCACGGAACGGATGTAGGTCAACAGATCGAATCCAAGAATCGTTCTGTGGCGATCACTGCGGACGAACTCTCGCGTCTCCTCATCCATGCATTCCGGATGAGCGCGGTATATATCGCTGGCGTTCACCGCCAGTGGACTATCCACAAATACCGGGATGCGCGGCAACTCCCCAGATGCGATCAACCTTTGCAGGCTATATACCAGGTCTTGGGTGCGCCCAACCGCAAACGCCGGGATAATCACCTTGCCTCCCCGCTTCACCGTTTTGCTGACCACCTCCCGCAATTCCTGATAGGCTGCTTCGGGTTCGTCGTTGGGCTTGTTCCCATAGGTGCATTCCATTATCAAGATGTCAGCCCTATCCGGCAAAACCGGGTCACGGATGAGGGGTAAGTTCAAACGCCCAATGTCCCCTGAGAACCACAGACGGAGCTTACGCCCCTTCTCTTCGATATCTAACGCAATTGCCGCCGAGCCGAGGATATGCCCGGCGTCCATCAGGTGCGCCGTCACCCCTGGAATGGGTTCAAAAGTCTCGCCATATTCCATCGGGGCAAAGTGTTGCGCCACCAGAGCCGCGTCTTCCAGGGTGTAAATCGGTTCAATCGGCGGCTCACCGCGACGGTAGCGCTTTTTGTTAACGTACTCCACATCCAGCTCCTGGATATGCCCCGAATCCATCAGCATGATGTTGCTCAGGTGAGCGGTCGCCGGTGTGGTATAGATGAGACCGCGATATCCGCTCTTCACCAGGTTGGGCAGGTTGCCGCTGTGGTCAATGTGGGCGTGCGAAAGGATCACCGCGTCGATCTTTTTCGGGTCATAAGGCAAATTCAGATTGCGCTCATAGGATTCCTGTCGGCGACCCTGGAAGAAGCAACAATCCAACAATAACCTGTGTCCGTTGACTTGCACCACATGTTGAGAACCGGTCACGGTTTGAGCTGCGCCGTAAAAAGTGATGTTCATCAATTCAACTCTCTGAACAGGGGTAAGCCGGAGCGCTATCTCACAGAGGCTACGCCGGATGCATGTTCGTATGTTTCAGCGTGTCCAAAATCTGGCTGCCAAAATGCTCATAACGCCAGGGGACTTCGCTGAGCAAATTGCATAATTCCTGTTCCCGGTGAGGGTTACTCTCGGCAATGGCGTGCAGCAGTTCGCGGGGTAAGACCACATCTGAGTTCACCCCCAGCTTGCGCGCCGTGATTTTGCGCCAGTTGCGTAAAGCCTCCAGCCGATCCAGATAAGCCTCGTCCGGGCGACGGCTGCGCGGCGGATAAATCGGATCAGCCCGCAAGCCGCGCTCCACAGCCGCCAGGATGCCCTTGCCATGACGGGAAATTTGCCCTGGCGTCATCCCCGGGATGGTGGAGAGGTCGGTCAGGCTATGGGGGCTTCGGGTGGCGATCTCCAATAAGGTTTTATCGCCAATCACCTTAAACAGAGGGCGGTTGAGCGAGCGAGCAGCCTGATCTCGGTAGCGGCATAGTTCGCGCAGTACCGCCGCCTTCTGAGGGTGCAGATCGCCGGCTCCGGAGATGCGCCAGCAATCATCCGGCTTGTTCTCCGGCATGCGCCCATCCAGATTGGTCAGCCGATTGAAATCCTCAGCCGCCAGAGCAAGCAAACCCCGGCTTTGGAGTTCGAGATACATCCGATGGCGCAAGGGGATTAAATAGTGCGTATCCAACCGGGCATAACTCAACAGGTGGGAGGGCAGTGGGCGTTGCCCCCAATTGGCGCGCTGATAGCGTTTGTCCACAACCACGCCAAATTCCGCTTCCAGCAGGTTGCCCAGCCCGATGGCATCTCGCCCCAGGATGCGGGCAGCCAGCATGGTGTCGAACAGGTTGAAAAAATCGAAGTTGAAATCACGCCGCAGGCATATCAGATCGTATTCCGCCGCATGGAAGACCTTCTCGATCCGGGGGTGGCTGAAGACGGGCGCCAGGGGCGATAGATCGTCCAGCGCCAGCGGGTCCACCAGAAAATCCTGGTGGGAGGTGGAGAACTGGATCAAGCACACCTGTTCCTGGTAGGCATACAGGCTGTTGGACTCGGTATCGACGGCGATGATCGCCTCGTGCAGCAGATTGTCCGCCAGGCGTTGCAGGGCGGGCGCGCGGCTGATGAAGATTGGATCGGGCAGAGCAAGACGATTCATGGTCTGGCAATTATAGCCCAACTCGGCTTGACCCTGGAGTGACCAGTTGCTTCTCCAGGACGAGCGCGTCCTCCCCATCCAGATAATAGCCCACCCAGGTGTCAATCAGGTGATAGTTGAGGCGCTCATAAAGACGGATTGCCACGCTGTTGGAGCGACGCACGCTCAAGCGAACCCGCGCCACATCCAGGCGCGCCTCGCACTCGAGCAGCAGGGTATTGCCGATGCCTCTTCGGCGGTACTCCGGCAACACCCCCAGCGTGGCAATCCAAGCCATGTTCTCTTCTCGGCGCAGGTCCCCGGCGATGAACCCCACCATGTGACCGTTCACCACTGCCTTTAAGCGGACAATGTTGCCCAGGGTCAGGACGCCCACTAAATCCCAGAGTGGCCAGGCATCCAGGGGGAAGCACTCGCTTTCCAGATGGCGCAAGGCATTCAGGTCACGCCAGTTAGCCGTCTGGATAACGATCGAATTGCTCGAAGCAGCAGCGATGGTGGTCTGCATGATTTAGCGCCGATCTTCCCTGCCGATCACTCTTCCTTTTTGCCCATCCCCTTTAGGAAATCGCCCAGTAAGCCGGTGAATTCCATCGGGAAGATGTATTTTGTGGAAGGGCTCATGCCAATCGTCTTTAATGCCTCAAAGTATTGCAGAGTCATCGTCTTTGAGTCGATCGTCTGGGCGACTGAGAAAATGCGCTCCAGAGCGTTGGCAAAACCCTCAGCGCGCAGAAGCTGTGCTTCACGTTCACCCTGAGCACGCAGGATTGCTGCCTGTTTTTCACCCTCAGCCCGCAAGATCGCCGCCTGCTTCTCGCCATCCGCCACATTGACCGCGGCTTCACGCGTCCCCGTCGATTCGGTGACAACCGCCCGGCGGATACGCTCAGCCGACATCTGCCGGTTCATTGCATCCTGCACCTCGCGGGGCGGGATGATCTCGCGGATTTCAACGTTGGTGACCTTGACGCCCCAGCGTTCGGTCACTTCATCCAGACGGGTGCGCAGCATGTTGTTGATATGCTCACGCTCGGAGAGCACTTCGTCCAGCAGGATGCCGCCGATGACGGCGCGCAGGGTGGTGGTTGCCATGCCTTGCGCCGCAGCTTCAAAGTTGCCCACTTGCAACACGCTTTCGGTTGGATCGAGCACTTTGTAATACCAGAGGAAATCAATTGAGATGGGCGCGTTATCCTTGGTGATGGAGGTCTGATGAGGGATTTCGCGCACCTGCTCTCGCAGGTCAACTCTTACAGCCCGGTCTATGACGGGGATGAGAAAGACGAGTCCGGGTCCCTTGGCGCCAATGCTTCTACCCAGACGGAAGACCACCAGACGTTGGTATTCTGGCACGACGCGGATTGCGCTGGAGATCAGCACCAGGGCGAATAAGATTACTGCGCCAACCAAACATAATACGGTCACTTCAATGCCACCCATGATTCAACTCCTGTCTATGATTGTCTGCTAATGCCTAACTTTGATGTAGCCTTTCTGAGAAACGTGTAGATTTATCCGCCTTCGTCAGATGGCTCGTTTCCTTGATTTTCGATGGCTTCCACTTCCAGCACAAATCCCTGACGACCGACCACACGCACCCGGCTGTTCTTGGGAATGGGCTTCTCGCTGCGAGCTGTCCATAATTCGCCGGCGATCTGAACAGAGCCTCCCTCATGAACCATGGTTTTGGCTTCGCCATCTTCTCCAATCAAGCCATCCAGATCGTGCACGGGTCGGGTAAATTCCGTCTCAAGCACTTTTTGGGTGACGAGCCAAATAAAGCCTCCCAAAAGGAGAGAGACGACAATAAAGAGCAGGGGATTGATTGCCGGCTTCCACCACTGATCGGTTTCGAAAAGGAACCATGAGCCGCCCACCAGCAGCAGCAATGATAACAAGAGCAGCACTCGGTTGCCTTTCTTTCGAATCGCCAGGAGATAGGGAATGATACTCAGCACGATAATCACCAGCGCCGCTATATTGATCTCCAGGTTGTAAAGTTCCCAACCTGCCAGCAGTAACATAAATAACGCTGCAATCTCCAGGATGCCAGTGCCCGGGCTTAATAACGCCAGCCCCGCCAGCATAAAACCAATCACCAACAAGATGTAGGCGATATTGGGGTTGAGGAGAATATCTTCCATGGTCCTTTTCCTAGGCGAAGCAGCCGGGATCGTTTCAAGCGGCAGAGGCGTATTCTACAAATTATTATACCTTACTCCCCGGTTCGTGACGCCCTGCGTTGAAGGTAGCCCCGAGTCAGGCGAGAGTGACCACGGGCTGATATCGCTGATCAGAGATGAGACGTAAGACTCCATCATTTTGGATTATAATTATGAATATTATCAATATTATTTGGCGATAACTCTCAATGGCTCTGGATCGCTTTGGACGCAAGATACATTACCTGCGCATCAGCCTCACCGATCATTGCAATCTGCGCTGCGTATATTGCATGCCCGAGGATATGACCTTTCGTCCCAACCGCGAATTGATGCAGGATGATGAGGTATTGCTGCTGGTGCGCTTATTCACCCGGCTTGGGTTTGATAAATTCCGCCTGACCGGGGGCGAGCCGACGGTGCGCCTGCACATCGTGGAACTGGTGCATGAAATCGCCAGCATCCCGGGCGTCCGTTCCCTTTCCATGACCACCAACGGCGTATTATTGTCGCGCCTGGCGGAGCCGCTGGCAAAGGCAGGTTTGCAGCGGGTCAATATCAGCCTGGATAGCCTGGACCTGGAGAAATTCCACCGCCTCACCCGTTGGGGTTCACTGGCAGACGTTTGGGAGGGCATCCTGGCAGCCGAGCGCGCCGGTCTGACCCCCATCAAGCTGAACACGGTGGTGGTGCGCGGCTACAACGAAGCCGATGTGGTTGACCTCGCCCGCCTGACCCTGGAACATCCCTGGCAGGTGCGCTTCATAGAGATGATGCCTTTCGCCGGCGCCACTGACCTGCAATTAAAACAGGTGGTGAAGGCAGATGACATCCAGAGAGCGATAGAAACGGCTCTCGGACCCCTGCAAATCGCAAATGGGGGAGAGCTGGATGGTGAAGCGCGCCTCTACCGCTTGCCGGGGGCTTGTGGAGAAATCGGCTTCATCTCATCGGTGACTGTGCCGTTCTGCGCCGCCTGCACCCGCGCCCGCCTGACCGCCGATGGTCGCCTGCGGCTTTGTCTGCTGCGTGAGGGCGAGGTGGATCTGCTCACCCCTTTGCGGTCGGGCGCTTCTCTCGAAGATTTACGCCAGCTTATCCTGGATGGCATCTGGAATAAACCCTGGGGACACGGGCTGGCGCAGGGGATTATCCCCCTCAACCGGGTGATGAATGAAATCGGCGGTTAGTCCGGACCGGCAATTTGGCTACTGGAGTAACAAACTGCCAAGGATGAGCGCTGTTACGGCTCCTGCCAGTGAGCAGGTGAAGTTCACCAAATCGTTGTTCAGCCAACGCCAACCCCGGTGATGATGGGTAGGAGTGCCGCAAAGGTGATTGGGGTGACGTTCGGTCTCTTTTTTGCATGTCGGGCAGTAATAAATTGCCTGCAAGGTGGCGCCAAGTAGCGAATCGATCGTCGAGCCAATCAATCCAGCCAGAGCGGCGACGCTCACCAGAGCCAGCGGCTTCGGCGCGCCGAACGAAGCTCCCGTCGCGCCGATGAAAGCGCCTCCCAGCAAAACTGCCCCATAACCCAACAGGGTGATCGCGCCAGAAGCGCCGCGTTCCACCCGTTTGCCATTGGTGATCAGGCGTGGCAAACCAGGGCTGAAGACCCCCACCTCCGTCGCCCAGGTGTCAGCCGTGACCGCAGCCATCGCACCCACGAAGGCGATCCACTGCCAGCTCTCCCCGGGTATGAGCCAGTGCGCCACTGCCAACGCCGCTCCCAGCCCTCCGTTTGCCATCACCTGCCCCCGGTCGCGCTGTGATCCTTTGGCGTATTTCTCATCCAGTTCGGCTTTGCGCCGGGAGAGCAGTTTTGACAGGGCGCTGGAAGAGATAAAGAATGCCAGCAGAATGGCTGCCCAGGGGATGCCGCCCAATCCGAATACCAGCCCGCCGGTGACAAAAGCCATCCAGGCGCCGCCGCGACTCAGGGAGCGAACCCGCCAGGCAAGATAGCTGATGACCGCGCTCAAGAGAAATCCAGGGAGGAGCATCATGAGGGGATAAACCTGTGGATAAACGCCAATAAAGTGTGGATAACTCACCAATCCCGGTGGATAATCAGCCGGAGTAGCGCAGAATAAAATAGGTCGCCAGCAAGAACAACGCAGACACAAGGACGCCGCTGCCCCAAAGCAAATGAGCCAGATATTGCCCGGGCACCAGAGATAAGCCTCGCCGCAGGCTCCAGAAATAGCGCATCAAAACCGCAATCATTTCCTGGTAGCGGCTCCTGGTTGTGGTTTCTGCGGCAACCGCCGCAGCGAGGGGATCCTCGAATTGCCTCCTGCTCGCCTCGCCAGGTGTTGGATCCACCGCCCGCCGGTAAAAGAAAAAACCCAGGAACAAGTCCAGCAAGAAAAAGAAGCCGCTGATAATGGGGATTAATAATAAACGCACCGAGGGCAACCGCTCACCGGCGGAAGCAAGACCTAAAACAACCGAGGGCCGGGCTGGGATTGCCAGGCTGACCCACACCAGCAGCGCCAGATTCAACGCCAGCCCGCTGAGTATCAGAAAGCGAGCTAAAGGCAGCTTCCATACCCGGGCAACCAGGAAAGAGGGCTGAACCGAGCGCGCGGTTATTGGGCTGAGTGATCCCAGCTCCATATAACCGCGCAGGTTTTCCAGAAAAATGTCGGGAGGTGTGGGAGAGATGGCGTAAATTTTGTCGCGGGTTGCGACGACCACCAGGCGGCGAGAACGGCTTGCAAGGAATTCAACCATTTCATTTTGCACCGTGCGCCGCGCACCCAACACAGCCCCAGGAAAACGCAGCCATGGCAAAGGCAGCCTGCGCTTCAGTTCGGCGTCAGAACCAATCCAGAGGATATGGTCCATGGGGATGTCTTCGATGCGCAATCCCCAACGCAGGCGCATCCCATCTCGCTCAATTTGGTAATACGCGCCCAATAAAGCATAGAAACGGTAGGCAAGCAGGGGAATCAGGATCATCGAAAAGAGAGAGGGTAAAAGGTAAAGTAGAAAAACCGGACCGATGCTGGAGTGCACCGCACGCCAGATTCCCCAGCCGCTGACCCCGAGCAGCAACAGGATGGCAAAGATATGGAATATCACCCCCAGACCGCGATCCGGTTCGAAAACCAAATAATTGCGCACGGATAATATTTATACCATGAAATAGAGATGCGCCCAGGCAAGCTGTTATTGCGTTTCACATCCAAGGGGCGGATTGTTGTGGCTCTTGGATTTTCTGATAGAGCGTGTAAGGGACGTCCCCTTGTCCTTGGTCAGGGCAAGGGGACGTTCGGCAGAAGCTCAAATCGGGGATGTTCGGTCTATTCGATGGCGAAGACCATATTGACATCAACAGTCACGGTCATGGACCCGGGAGAGATGGGTACGCTGGCAGCCATATCCATAGCCACCGTAGATCGGGTCAGATCCACCGGGACCGGGTAGCTGGTGTATGTGCTGATACTCTGCACTGCGCCAAGATTGACACCAGCCGCTTGAGCCAGCTCCGCAGCCTGAGCCTGAGCGTCGGCGACGGCGGCTTTACGGGCAACGGAGAGCGCCTCGGTCTTGTCCTCCACATCGAATTGAATACCGCTGATGGAGTTCGCTCCGGCTTTGACCGCTGCGTCCAGAACGGCGCCCACCTGTTCCAGGTCTCTCAGGGTGACATAGACGGTGTTGTCAACAACAAAAGTGATTCCAGTTGGTTTTCCGTCCTGATCATAATCCTGGCGGGGATAGATGCTGAAGTTCGTGGTTTGGATATCCTTCGCCGCGATCTTGAAGCTGCTCAAGGCTGCCAGCACCTTTTCAGCCTGGGTATTGTTGGCAGCAACCGCTTCCGCCGCGTCTTTGTTCTCCGTATGCACACCGATAGAGATATAGGCGATGTCGGGGGTCAGGATGGTTTTCCCGCTGCCATTGACGGTGATCGTCCGCTGAGGGGGAGTCTGCTCTGCTTGTGGGGTCTGGGCTAACGCCACGCCTCCGCAAGCGGAGATCAAGGTTGCCATCAACAGGACACTAACCAGTAAAAAGAGTTTGGTACGCATAGAAATTATCCTCCACTATCATAATTATTGTTTGACTGACACACCTAAGACGTTAAGCCCTCATTTAAAGTTCCCGGGAAATTCGAAACAATGAGACAACTCCATTCAGAATGCTATCGATAGAAGGTAAAATTAACCCAGATGTCCACCGGCGAAGCCCCATCAAGTCCTTCCTGGCAAGTCCGCTTACGCTACCTGATACGCCGCGCCTTGCCCCGCGTCAGCCTTGAGCGACGGGCGGAGGTACAGGTGCAACTTCGCGAAAGTTCGCGCCCTGATTTTAGCTTTTTCCTGCTCGTGGTCCTCTCCAGCGGTATCGCAACCCTGGGGTTGCTGACCGACTCGGTAGCGGTCATCATTGGCGCCATGCTGGTCGCTCCGCTCATGTCGCCTATCATTGGCTTGGGCTTGGCTTCGCTAACTGGAGACGGGCGCCTGTTACGAGACGCCGCCTCTGCCTTGCTGCGTGGGGCAGTGCTGGCAATCCTGATCTCCACTGCACTGACCTGGATCGAGACATTACTCCCCTTTGTGGTATTTCAAGGGCAGAACCTACCCGGTGAGGTGATGGCTCGCGTCCGCCCTTCGCCCCTCGACCTGGCAGTAGCCTTGTTCGGTGGGCTTGCCGCCGCTTTCGCCTTGGTGATGCCCAACATCTCGGCAGCTTTGCCAGGGGTTGCTATCGCCACAGCTTTAATGCCGCCGCTGTGCACTGTCGGTATTGGCGTTGCGATGGGTAACTGGTCCGTAGCAGGTGGGGCTTCACTGTTATTCTTGACCAACGCTGTGACCATCGCCTTTGCCTCCACCCTGGTATTCTTTTCACTTGGCTTTACCCCCCGCTATCGAGAAAATTCCCGACGAGTGCCTCGCAGCCTTTTGATCTCAGCCATGCTGACGTTTCTCCTTTTAGTGCCCCTCACCTACTATACCGTGCAGTTTGTCCGTCAGGCGACCCAGGACCGCCTGATCAGCGAGGTGGTCAATGAGAAAGTGAGGGGGATGGAGAGTGTAGATCTGGTGGGCTTGCAAACTGACCGCCAGGAAAATACCCTGCGCCTGGATATCACTGTTCGTACCACACGACCATTGCTTTATGAAGATAGCCTCAGACTGCAGGAAGAGATCGGTTCAGGTTTACAGGCTGCGGGGGTGCTGAATTCAATTGAAAAGGTGCAAGTAGCTGTGAACCAGGTGCTCACCGCGCGGCTGGATCCATTGGTGCCGCCCACGCTCACCTTGACCCCCACAGCTACCCAGACTTTCACTCCCGGTCCAAGCCCGACCTCATCTCCTACCCCCACATCCACAGCGACCCACACAACCACACCCACCTTAACGCCAACCCCCACCCAAACACCGACCGACACACCAACCCCCACCCCCACCCCTACCCCAGCTATCGCGCAAGTCATTCGCGCCAGGTTGCCAGAGTTACAGCTACGCCAGTTTCCTGGAGGACCAACAATTGGACCAATCATCCGCAATGGAACGCTGCTGACCGTGCTGTATGGTTATCGAATTGTGGACGGTTTGGTCTGGGTAGAGGTGCAAGATGCGGAGGGGAGAATCGGGTGGGTGCCGCAACTCTATCTGCTCACCATTACGCCCACAGTGACCTCTACAAGCATGCCTCTCGAGACATCACCGTTTCAAACCAGCACGCCTCTACCGTAATTTCAGACCAAGGACGTCGCATTTCATATGGATTTCTTATACATTACTGCCGATTCATTAATCATCTCAATGTTATAATCCTGACAGGTGAGTGTACCTGTTGTTAGGAGATTTTAAATATGATGCGATTTGATCGTTTTACCGAGCGCGCCCAAGAAGCCGCTCAACGTGCGGCGGAGATCATCCAGCGTTACGGTCACAACCAGATTGATACCGAGCACATCCTGCTGGCATTAATCGAGCAACCGCAAGGGGTGATTCCGCAAATTTTGGACATGCTGAAGGTGGATTCGGCTGCTCTCTCTGAACGTCTGGATTACATCCTGCGCACCACTCCAAAAGCCAACATTTTTGGCGGCGGGGCAGGGCAAATTTTCATCACACCCCGGGTGAAACGGATCATTGACCTGGCGAACGAGGAAGCCAATCGCCTCAAAGATGAGTACATCTCCACCGAACACATCTTCCTGGCGATCTTGAGTGAGCGCAGCACACCCTCTGCCAGAGTGTTAGAGGGTGCAGGCGTTACCCGCGAGCGGGTCTATGACGCCATCCAGGAGATTCGCGGCGGTCAGCGCGTGACCGACCCGCAGGCTGAGACCCGCTACCGCACCTTGGAGAAATATTCTCGCGATTTAACCCAGGCAGCCCGCGAGGGCAAGCTTGACCCGGTCATCGGTCGCGATGGCGAGATTTTGCGCGTGATTCAAATCCTCTCCCGGCGCACCAAAAACAACCCGGTGCTGATCGGTGAGGCGGGGGTGGGGAAGACCGCCATCGTGGAAGGGCTGGCGCAGAAAATTGCCGCCAACGATGTCCCCGAAATCTTGATGGGCAAGCGGGTGGTCTCGCTCGACCTGGGCGCGATGATCGCCGGTTCCCGCTTCCGAGGTGAGTTCGAGGAGCGTCTCAAAGCCGCGATCGAGGAGATTCAGCGCGCCAGCGGCGAGATTATCCTGTTCATTGATGAGTTGCACACCGTGGTTGGGGCGGGGGCGGCGCAGGGCGCTATGGATGCATCCAATATGCTCAAGCCTGCCCTGGCGCGGGGTGAGCTGCAATGCATCGGCGCGACCACCCTGGACGAATATCACAAGCACATCGAGAAAGATGCTGCTCTGGAGCGGCGATTCGCCCCGGTGTACGTTGAGGAACCGAGCGTGGAGGATACCATCAAAATGCTGCGCGGCTTGCGCGACCGCTATGAGGCGCACCACAAAGTGCATTTCTCCGACGCTGCCCTGGTGGAAGCGGCGAAACTCTCCGCCCGTTACGTCACCGACCGGCATCTGCCGGATAAAGCCATTGACCTGATGGACGAAGCCGCTGCCAAGCTGCGCGTGGCTTTGTATTCTCTACCGCCCGATCTGAAAGCGATGAAGAGCGAGATCGAGCGACTCTTAGCCGAGGAAGAGCAAGCAGGTTTGGAACGGGATTACGAACGCGCCGCACAGAAAAAGGCGGAGCGCATTCGCCTTGAAGCTGAATTCAACAAGAAACGCGACCAATGGGAGTCTGAGCACGAGTTAGACGAGGTGGTGGATGTCAATGATATCGCCGAAGTGGTCGCCCAATGGACGGGCATCCCGGTGACGCAGATGATGGAGACCGAGGCAGAGAAGCTGCTCCACATGGAGGAGCGGTTGCATGAACGGATCAAAGGTCAGGACGAAGCCATCCGCGCCATTTCCGATGCCATCCGCCGCGCTCGCTCTGGCTTGAAAGACCCACGCCGTCCCATCGGCTCCTTTATCTTCATCGGACCATCGGGTGTGGGCAAAACCGAGCTGGCAAAGGCTTTAGCCTGGTTTATGTTCGATGATGAGGACGCCCTGGTGCGGATTGACATGAGCGAATACCGCGAGCAGCACACCGTCTCGCGCTTGTTTGGGGCGCCTCCGGGCTATGTTGGCTACGAGGAAGGCGGTCAACTCACCGAGGCGGTGCGTCGGCGACCCTACCGGGTGATCCTGTTCGATGAAATCGAGAAAGCTCACCCTGAGGTGTGGAATGCCTTGCTCCAGATCCTGGACGATGGTCGCCTGACGGATGGTCAGGGCAGGGTGGTGGATTTCCGCAATACGGTGTTGATTATGACCAGCAACCTGGGCACAGAATTCGTGCGCCGCTCCGGCAGTCTGGGGTTCTTGCAACGCACCGGCGATAGCGAGGAACGCGCTGAGCATGAAAAGATCGAAAAAGCGCTCAAGAGCACTTTCCGACCCGAGTTCCTGAATCGCATTGATGAGATTATCACTTTCTCCGCCCTGTCGAAGGAGCAGATGAAGGAAATCGTGGATTTGCAGATGCAGGAAGTGCAGGAGCGGTTGAAAGAACATGGCTTGAACGTCGAGCTGACCCCTGCGGCGCGGGATTGGCTGGCAGAGGTGGGTTATGATCCATCCTTTGGTGCGCGCCCACTCCGCCGCGCTTTGCAGAAACATGTCGAAAGCCCGCTTTCGGTGAGCTTGCTGAGCGGTCAGTTTAACGTGGGCGATACCATACTGGTTGATGTGGATGAGGAGAAAAATTCGATCGTCTTTCGCCTGGCAGAACAGCCGGTACCTGCCGAACAGGTCAATCCAGTGAACGCTTGAGATCGCTGGTTGTGAGCCATGAGCGCCGGAGGTTGAAACCCCGGCGCTCTTTTTTATCCTCATGTCACAATGATTCGTGATTTTTATCTGTTGTTTGAGGATATATGCCACTATAAAATTGCCTGCCCTCTGATTACATTGTATATATTCAATTATCAGGGTAAAAATCATGCAGGGCGATATTTTGGAACAAGTGCCGCTCTTCCAGGGTCTTACCCCTGCGCAACTGGAGCTGCTTCAGCCCATGTTCAAAATGCTTGAGGGGCATACCGGCTCTATCTTGTTTGAACAGGGAGACCCAGCCGAGTTCCTCTATCTGGTTGTGGCGGGTGAGGTGACCATCCGCTACAAACCGGATGATGGCTCGACAATCCTTGTGGCGCGGGTCAAGCCGGGTGGAGTGGTGGGTTGGTCGGCGGCTTTGGGCAACCGGGTGTACACCTCGGGCGCAATCTGTTCCGAGCACGCCCGGCTGTTACGCCTGCGCGGCAGAGATTTGCGAAAGCTGTGTGAAGAATATCCCGAAACCGGGGGTCTCATCCTCGACCGATTAGCGTGTATAATTGCTCAAAGGCTGAGCCATACCCATGAACAGGTCATGGCATTGCTCAGGCAAGGCATTCGCAACGGAACGACCAATGTTAAGGAGGTTTGAGGATGACCGCCCCGAGTCAAATCTCGCCGGAAGAATATCAGAACCAGGTGCAGGCTCTTATCGAAAAGATCAGCGCTTACATTGAACAGTTTCATGGCGGCTCTGTGGAGATGGTTGCCCTGGAAGGCAACGTGCTAAAAGTGCGCCTGGGAGGCGCCTGTCTGGGTTGTCCGCTTTCTCCAAGCACCGTGCATGGGTGGGTGGAAGGGACTGTCCGCCAGTTCTTCCCGGAGATTGAGCGAGTGGAAGAAGTGGCGTGAGCAAGAAGTGCACCCCTGGCAGGCAGGGCGCTTCGTCGTGAGATGGAATGCCCTGCTTTTATTTCTAAAATAGCCCCTGGGACTCAAGCAGGAAATGAAAAAGGAAAGCCACAATGTATATGGTCATGTTTGTCATGGATGACCCCAGCCGTCTTGACGAAGTGCTGGATGCCTGGGAAAAAGCCGGGATAAGCGGCGCAACCATCATCGAAAGCACCGGCATCAATCGCTGGCGGCGCGCCCGCCTGGTGGGTACAACCTTAATGGCAGGCATCAATCGCCTGATGCGCAGTGACGAGGAGAGCCATTACACGCTCTTCGCCATCGTTCCAGATGAAGCGATGGTGGAGAAGTGTCTGGCGGCTGCCGAATCGGTCGTGGGGGATTTAAATAACCCCAACACCGGCGTCCTGGCTGCCTGGCAGGTCACGGTGGTCAAGGGCGTGCCTCCTTCGGCTTGACCGAGGCGGGTGAAATATGGTTTGGTTGCAATTTATCCTCAGCGCCGGCGTGGTCGTCTACGCGGCGATTAAACTGGCGGAATATGGCGATGTCATTGCCGTAAGGACGGGTTTGAGTGGGATGTTTATCGGCACCCTGCTCATGGCAGGCGCCACATCCTTACCGGAACTGCTTGCGGCTTTGAACGCCCTGGCAATCGCCGCGCCGAATCTGGCGGCAGGGAGCATGCTCGGCAGCAATATGTTCAATATGTTCATGCTGGCGGTTTTAGATCTGGTGGGTCAGAATGCGCGCGTCTTGCGGGCGGTCGCCATGCGCCATGCCCTGACCGCCAGCCTGGCGATTTTGCTCATCGGCATGGTGGTTTTCTTCATCCTGGCGGATTTCAGTGGCGGAATTGCCTGGATGGGCTTTGATAGCCTGCTGATCATCGCCGCGTACGTGGTGGGAGTGCGATTAATTCAAAATCAGGTTGGCGCGCCCTCCGCAGAGACCATCCCGGAGGGGGCAAAGGTGCCTTCCTTGAGGCGCGCTTCGCTCGGCTTCAGCCTGGCAACCCTCGCCTTGATTGTGGCAACCCCCTATCTGGTACGCAGCGCGGATGAAATTGGCACCATCACCGGCTTGAGCGCCGGCTTTATCGGCGCCACCTTGCTGGCAATCGTCACTTCGCTGCCCGAGCTGGTGGCGACCATCGCGGCTTTGCGCATTGGGGCTTTTGACCTGGCGGTGGGCAACCTGTTTGGCAGCAACCTGTTCAACATGTTTGCCCTGGGTCTCACGGATGTTCTGTACCTGCGAGGCAGATATATCGCTGAAATCGATCCCAATTTTGCCATTATCGGCTTGTTGGGGTTGGTGCTGACCTGCCTGGGATTAATTGGGAATATTGCCCGCGTCGAGCGACGCCTGATCTTCCTCGAAGTGGACGCGGCGCTGATCCTGATGGTTTATTTCCTGGGGATGTGGTTCCTCTATGCCCGAGGCATTGGGGCTTGAGGACGGTTACAAAGACATGGCGCAGCCATCGGCGCGCGGGTCGCTGCCTGCCCACAGAACCCCGGTGTCGGGCTGGCGTAGGATGATCTGCCCGCGACCAAACAGCGCTCTTTCGTAGCCGGAAACCGGGTAGACCGCATGTCCCATACTGGAGAGTTCGGAAAGCGTCTCGGGTGGGATGCCCGCTTCTAAAGCCACGCGCCCGCCGGGTGTGCCGTCTTCGATGCAAAACCGGGGTCTATCCAGGGCAGCCTGCGGGTCGAGACCATCGTCAACCAGGGCGATGACCACCTGTAAATGTCCCTGGGGTTGCATGAAGCCCCCCATCACCCCAAAACTGGCGTACAGGTCGCCTTCGGAGGTGGTCGCCATCGCCGGGATGATGGTGTGGTAAGGGCGCTTACCCGGCGCCAGGGCGTTTGGGTGCTCGGGATTAAGGCTGAAGTTGTGCCCCCGATTCTGCAGGCTGAAACCCCATCCCGATGGCACAATGCCGGTGCCAAAGCCCATATAGTTGCTGTTGATGAAAGAGCAGGCGTTGCCTTCCCCGTCCACCACGCTGAAGTAGACCGTGTCTGAGGCTGCGCCCGGGATGCCATGCCGCTGATCCAGCGTCGCCCGCTTGGGGTTGATGAGTTTTCGCCGCTGAGCTGCATAGTCTTTCGACAGGAGCCACTCCAGGGGAGCCGGGTTGAAGGATGGATCGGCGACATACCAGCCTGCGTCGGCAAACGCCAGACGCATGGCTTCGATCTCCAAATGCAGGCGCCCGGCTGAGAGCGCCGCTAGTGGAGCGAGGTCAAAACCTTCCAGGATGTTCAGCGCCAGGAGGGCTGCCAAGCCCTGTCCGTTGGGCGGACATTCCCAAATTTGTAAGTCGCGATAATCCACTTTGATTGGTGTCTCCCAGGTGCTACGGTGGGCAGCCAGGTCCTCCAGAGTGAGACAACCCCCAGCAGCCTGCACTGTCGTGACTATCGCCTCGGCGATGACACCCTGGTAAAATGCTTCCTTGCCTCCTTCGGCAATGGCGATCAGGCTGCGCGCCAGACCGGGGTTGCGGAAGATTTCACCCGGGAAGGGACCTCGACCATCAATGGTCAATTCATAACCACCCGGAGCGGAGCGCAACTGGCGCTCGGCGCCGCGTTGCCAGAAGTAGGAGGTGAGCGGCGCAACCGCAAAACCCTCCTGCGCCAGGCGGATGGCGGGCGTCAGGATGGTCGCTAACGGCAACCTGCCAAAACGGGCGACCAAGTCGCACCAGCCGGCGCAGGCGCCTGGGACGGTAATCGTATAGGGGTGATAGGGCGGAAGTTCCCGGGTGTATCCTTCCCGTTGCAGGCGTTCCAGGGTCAGCCCTGCCGGGGCGCGCCCGGAGCCGTTCAGAGCAAATATCTGTTGAGTGCTCGCCTGATAATAAAGGGCAAAGCAATCGCCGCCGATCCCGGTAGAGCCCGGCTCGGTGACGTTCAGCGCGGCGGCAGTGGCGATTGCCGCATCTACCGCGTTGCCCCCGCCCGCCAGGATTTCCAAACCGGCAGCCACCGCCAGCGGCTGAGAGGCTGCGACAATGCCTCGCCGACTCAACACCGGAGAGCGGCGCGAGTTGAATTCAAACCCCTTCACCTGGCAAGCACCTCAATCTGGTTGCCTTCGATCACCTCCCCAATCACCCACACAGGTTGCTCAAGCTCAGCCGCCCGTTTGAGCATGGCTTCCAGGCGGTCTTTGGGCGCCGCCAGGAGCAAGCCGCCGCTGGTCTGGGCGTCGAACAGGAGCATCTGGGAGACTTCATCCAGGTCGGGAGAGAAGTTGATATGCTCGCCGTAGTACAGACGGTTATCGGACGATCCGCCCGGGAAGATCCATTCGGCTGCATACCGTAACGCTCCTTGAAGGATGGGGATGCGCTCGAAATGGAAACGCAGACCCACCCGCGAGGCTTCTGCCATCTCCCAGGCATGCCCCAGCAAGCTGAAGCCGGTGACGTCGGTACCGGCGCGCAGATTAAATTCCACCGCCAGCTCAGCGGCGGTTTTGTTCAACCGTTTCATCCAGCTCACCGCTTCCGCCACGTCCTGAGGGTCAGCCAGGCTGCGTTTGAGAGCCGTGGTGGTTGTGCCAAAGCCGAGCGGCTTGGTCAGCACCAGGGCATCGCCGGGACGAGCGCCGCTTTTGGTCAGCATTTTTTCTGGATCGGCAAAGCCAAGCACAATCAGACCGTACTTCGGTTCTTTGTCCTGGATGGTATGCCCCCCAGCGATGACCACCCCCGCCTCGCGCGCCTTATCTGCGCCGCCCCGCAGGATGGCGCTCAGTATCTCCACCGGTAAATCTGGCGGCAGGGCAGCTACGTTCAACGCCAGGAAGGGAGTGCCTCCCATGGCGTACACATCCGAAAGGGCGTTGGCAGCCGCGATCGCCCCGTAATCATAGGGGTCATCCACCACCGGGGTGAAAAAATCGGTGGTGACGATCAAAGCGCGCCCATCTGGCAAACGCCAGGCAGCCGCGTCGTCAGGCTCGCCCAGACCGACCAGCAGGTCGGGGTAGTCTGCGGAATTAAAAATCCCCTTGAGAGGGCGCAGCACCTGCGCCAGCGCCTCTGCGCTTAACTTGGATGCTCAACCAGCGCAACTGGAGAGGCTGGTGAGGCGTATCTGCTTACCGGACATTGACATCATTTTTGGACCTCAGGGTGTTTGGGTGGGAAGAGGCGTCGGCAGAGGCGTTGGAATCACCGGGCTTGGCTCGGGAACGGTTGGCTGCAAGGTGGGCAGCGGCAACAGATAAGGCGCATTGTTCGGAACCAGCATCACCTGGATGCCTGGAGCAAGCTTGGTGATGTACTGGTAGGTCAGCAAATCCGGTTTGTCTTTCAGGGCGGCGGCGATGAGTTCCAGAGCTTTAGCCTCCGCTTCCGCCTGGATGAGGCGCGCATCGGCGTCGCCTTTTGCCCGGATCACCGCCGCGTCCGCCAGACCCTGGGCTTGCTGTCGCGCCTGCTCAGCCTCCTGCTTGCGTTGCTCGACCACGAACTTTGCCTGTTGGGCTTGCTGTTCGGCGATCTGCTTCTGCTCGACCGAAGCGGCGTACTCGGGCGAGAAGGTGATGTTGCGTAAAACAAAATCTAATAAAAGCAGTCCGTTCTCTTCCAGTTTCTTGCGCAGTTGCTCAGCGATATTCTGGGTGAGCTCATTCCGCTTGGTGCTGTAAACCGCCTGGACGCCGTACTGGGAAACGGCGTCGCGTATAACCCCCCGGGTCAGGGGACGGACAAGCTCATTGGTGTAGCGGTTCTGCCAGGCAATATGGACATCCACAACGTGTTGCGGGTCAATGGCGTAAATCACCGAAGCATCCATGAAGATCTCCTGCCCATCAGAGGTACGCGCCGCCACCGAGTCATCCCCCTGAACCATCCCCTCCATCGGCGCAATGGACATGGTATAGGTCTGCCTGGAGATCGAGTAGCGCACCACATTTTCAAAATAAGGGATGATCCAGCGCAGACCGGGTTGCAGAGCCTGCTCGCGATAACCTTTGGGCGCGACGGCTGAGATGACCACCCCGCGTTCATCGGGTTGGACAAACACCAGCCCGGCGCTGACCGTGGTCATGAGCAACGCCAGGACGATGGTCACGATGATTGCGGTGGATAAAACCCCTACTTTGAGGCGGCGCGTAGCGCGCATCACCGCAAGACCGATCAAAACCAGGACAACCAACCATAACAGCGCCGAAAAGCCCTGAAGTACGCTTGCAATGTTCATCATTTCCTCCTGTTGATGGATAGAACTGAAGGGGATTATACCGTAACCTGTATCTTTCAACTCGACTGTTGTCTCCCAACTGAAATCGTGATACCATCCAGCCATGCGCTCCTACCCCGGCAGAATCAGGGAATTGAGAATCGAGGCGATGGGACAGATGTCGGCGTGGATCGCTTGTCCGTCACCAGCCATCCCTTCGCCAGGACGCTACCTGTGGGCTTCTTATCCTGGAGCAATCTGGGGGATGCCGTTATTTCTGGAACAACATCTGGAGGGCGGCTTCCTGGCGGCGCCTCCTGTGCCCAGCTCGCTGCAACCGGGCGATTACCTTTCTTTACGCGGTCCGTTTGGACAGGGGTTTAAGTTGCCCGCCTCCATGCGTCGCCTGGCTTTGGCTTCGTTTGTTCCCGGCGCAGCCCGCTTGCTTCCCCTGGCGGAACAGGCAATTCAGATGGGCGCGGAGGTGGCATTATTTTGCGACGCGCCCCCCTCGGGTTTGCCGTCTGACCTGGAAGCAAGTCCCTTGACCAATTTGGCTGAGGCGCATGGTTGGGCTGATTTCCTTGGGGTAGATATACCCCTGGAGCGACTTTCCGAGTTGCGTGAGCCTCTGAGATGGTACAATCAAAAGTCCGTCTCCCCTGTGGGACAGGTGCTGGTTTATACAGACATCCCTTGTGGTGGGATGGCAGAGTGCGGCGTATGCGCCATCAGGACGCGGCGCGGCTGGAAACTGATCTGTAAAGACGGACCGGTGTTTGGGCTTGACGAGGTATTGGACGATTTAGATTAAGAGACAAACTTCAGGAGATGATCAACAGGATGAATGTCTTGGCATTTTTTGCGCATCCAGATGACGAGACCATGCTGGCGGGAGGCACGCTGGCGCTGCTGGCGCGAGCCGGTTGGCAGGTGCATTACTTATGCGCGACCCGTGGGGAAGGCGGTGAAGCGGGCGAACCACCCCTGTGTAAAGCTGATGAATTGGGGCAAACCCGGGAGAGGGAACTGATCTGCGCCGTGCAGAATTTGGGTGGGCGCAGTCTGACCTTTCTCGATTATGTTGACCCGCGCGTCGGTCCGGATAATCAGCCCTTTGCCTATACCGACAATCTCACCTATCTGGCAGGTCAAATCGCTGCTACCATCAAACAATTCGCCATCCAGGCTGTGATCAGCCATGGCTCGAATGGCGAGTATGGTCACCCGGCGCATCAGGTCAGCCACCAGGCTGTGCGGCTGGCGCTCGCCTCTTTCGGGAAGCATGCTCCGCTGTTTTATACTGTTTCGGCTGCCTTCGATGGGCACCCCAAGCCGCATCTGGCAAATAAAGATGAACCTGCCCATCTGATCCTGGACATTCAACCTGCCCTCTCCGCCAAGATTGAAGCCGCCCTCTGTCATCGCACCCAACACGCTCTATTCGTCCGCCGGGCTTCTAAAGAAGCGGGTCGCCAGCTCAGCGTGCCCGAGGTGATCACCCCCCTGGAGAGCCTGCACCGCGTTAACCCCCCGGCGAATGGCAAGGTGGATGATGCGCTGGCTCAGGCGCTCAAACCCTGGATCATCAACGGGGTGCAGCCGAGTCGGTAATTGGCGAGATTTGGGGGAATACTTTGTTTGAGCCGCGCGCCGTCACCAAATATAGCCTGTCGTTCGAGCGACCGCTGATGAACGCAGCCGGCAGCCTGGGTTTTGCCCCCGACTGGCGCAATGTCCCTGAACTGGGGATGCTGGGGGCTTTCGTGACCAACCCTATCAGTCTCGGGAGGCGTACTCCTGCCGGCAACCGGCGGTTTCTACCTTTTCCGGGCGGGTTTCTGTTGCATAGCGGTTACCCTAACCCCGGCTTGCGCCAGGTGATCCGCCGTTATAGCCGACAGTGGGCGCTTCAGCCCCTGCCGGTATGGGTGCACTTGCTGGTGCAGCACGCGGGCGAACTGGAGGCTATGCTGCGCCTGCTGGAAGGGCGGGCAGGGGTGGCTGGGGTTGAGGTTGGCTTGGCAACCGAAATGAGCTTACAGGAAGCTGAGGCGATCACCGCAGCCGCAATCGGGGAGTTGCCGCTCATCGTGCGCCTGCCCCTGGAGCGCGCTCTGGAGCTTGCCCATCCGGTGATTCAAGCCGGCGCCTCGGCAATCAGCCTGGGACCGCCGCGCGGCGCGCTGCTCAGCGCTGAAGGCAAGCCAATCGCCGGGCGCTTGTACGGACCGGCGCTCTTTCCCCTGGCGTTGGAGATGGTGAAATCGTTGGTTGAAAAGGGGGTGACCGTGATCGGCGCCGGAGGTGTGTACCAGCCTGGAGATGTGGAAGCCATGCTGGCGGCTGGGGCAATTGCGGTCCAGGTGGACACTGCCCTGTGGTGCGGCTGGCAGGGTTGACCCTCTCCAGATGCAGTTGGGTTAATTTATCCTGAGCAGCTCTGGGTGCGCTTACCCCGGTCCTGAGTCCTGGGTTACCGTTCCATCCAGATGGTCACCGGACCGTCGTTGGCAATTTCTACCAGCATGTGGGCGCCAAACTCGCCGCTCTGGGTGGGAACCCCCTGTTGCCTTAACAGCTCGGCAAACCGCTCAACCAGTGGGCTGGCGATTTCTGGGGGCGCGGCGTCGGTGAAGGAGGGGCGGCGTCCCTTGCGGGTATCGGCGTAGAGGGTGAACTGCGACACCACAATCGCCGCGCCGCCCACGTCCAACAAGGAGAGGTTCATCTTACCCGCCTCGTCCTCAAATATGCGCAACGTGGCAATTTTTTCTGCCAGGTAGCGCGCGGTGTCTTCCCCATCCCCTGGGGCAATACCAAGCAAAACCACCACCCCCTTGCCGATTTCGGCTAGCGTGCGCCCATCAACGCTCACCCGCCCGCTTTTCACCCGTTGAATGACAACTCTCATGTCTAAGGCAACCCAATGGCTTCTTTTACCTCTGCGAGCGTCTGGCTGGCGATGGCTTTGGCGCGCCGCTGACCGTCCGCCAGCACGTCCCATACGGTGTTGGGGTTGAGTCCAATTTCAGCCCGACGGGAACGGAAAGGTTGGAGGTGAGCGTTCAGGTTTTGCGCCATCAGCTTCTTGCAATCCACGCAACCAATCCCGGCGCGACGGCATTCGATGTTGACCATCTCCACTTCCTGCGGGGAGGAGAATACCTTGTGCATCGAAAAGACATTGCACACATCCGGGTTCCCCGGGTCGCTGCGGCGGATGCGCTGCGGGTCGGTGACCATCTGCATCACCCGCTGTTGGGTCTCTTCGGGGGTAGACGCCAGTTCGATGTGATTGTTGAGGCTTTTGCTCATCTTCTGCTGCCCATCAATCCCAATCACCTTGGGATACTCGGTCGCCTTCATTTGCGGCTCTATCAGGACGTCCGTGTTGAAACGGTAGTTGAAAGAGCGTACCAGCTCGCGGGCGAACTCGATGTGCGGTTCCTGGTCAACGCCCACCGGCACCAGGTTGGCTTTATAGAGCAGGATGTCGGCGGACATCAGCACCGGATACCCCACCAGACCGTAATTGATGTTGTGCGGTTGCTGGCGCGCTTTCTCCTTGAAAGTGGGCAGGTCGGTAAGTTTGCCCAGCGGCGTCACCATAGACAGGATGAGGTGCAATTCGGCGACCTCGGGCACCTGAGACTGGATAAATATGATCGACTCATCCGACCGGATGCCGGCAGCCAGCCAGTCGAGCGCCATCTCATAGATGTTCTGGCGCAAGTTCTCCGTCGTCTCGATGGTGGTCAAGGCGTGCAGGTCAACGATGCAGTAGATGCAATCGTACTCGTCCTGCAAAGCGACGTAATTCTTGATCGCCCCCAGGTAATTGCCCAAATGCTGGCGACCGGTGGGGCGAGCGCCTGAGAATACCCTTCCTTTTTTGACGTTGGTCATATGCCCTCCCTGAGTAATTTCCGGATGCTTCTGGTCACCTCCCCCGGTTCTGCATGGCGGTGGGTAGCCAGCTTTGAATACACCAGCTTTCCATTTACGCTCACCTCAAACTTGCCTCCATCGGAGGGGACCAGGTTGATGTTCTCAATCTCGGGCTCAAATTCCTTGAGCAGCTCCGCCGTCAGACCGACGGCGCGATCGGTATAATGTCAAACCGCGCAATAAACCACTTCTATCTTCATCAGCATCTTGTACACTCCCAGATATAAAATAAACACCCCGTCGGTGATCCAACGGGGTGAAAAAAAGCCAGTCTCACTCTTCCGGGTGACAGCCAGGTGAGAACGAAACAACCGGGCTGAAACCCTTTGCCTGGATAACGGGGGCAACCCCGGCGCAGGCTACTTGGACTGCAAAAACCCCTTTCACCTTGCAGCTCAGAGGTCCATTCGGCGCCTGCGCTCGGGCGGGGTTCTCAGCAACTACCGCTCTCTTTACCGTCGCTTTGACGCTTACTCGTCCTCGTCAACGCTTTTGAATTGAATCTGGCTAAGTATATCATAATCCAGGCTGCGGATACGAAAAATGGGCTGCGGCAACAAGGGCAACCGCTCAATCTGCCTGCATTGACGGGTGCTCTCCGACCAGAATATGCTAAAATTTATTCACTTTACTTTCCGCTAAATGAGTTAGCGAATAAAAGGGCAATGGGCCCCAAACATGGTAAGCTTGTTTTGTCGAAAACAAAAAACCATGAGGTGAGCCCATTACCGCCATCGATCATACCATGAATATCCTGGTTGCACTGACCAGGGATTTGCCAGTCGGAACCAATCTTGCACTTTTACATTTCCTATGGATGCTGGTCAGCGGAGCTTTGCTGCCCCAACGGGGTGCGCTCTTCCCTGCGCTGCAAGCCACTGGTCTATCCGAACAGGCAACCCGTCGAGCCTGGGCAGCATTTCGGCGGGGTGCCTGGCAGACGGCGGTGATCTTGCGCTTGTGGCAGGAGCAAATCGAAGGATTGCCTGGCTGGCAGGTGCATCGCCACGAAGGCTACCGGGCTATCACGGTCGATGTCACTGCCTTCTGGCGTCCGGCGCTGCAGAACTGTCCGAGCAAACATTACCATCCGGCTGCCAATCGGGCTCTTCCGGCGGTGATTTTCGGCGTGATCGGGGAAGTGGGTCAAATCGGTGGTCAACGCCTGGCTTGTCCGCTGGCATTCGAACGGGTGCATCCGAAAGATCCCCGCGAGAGCCGGTTGTGGCAGGACTTGTTGCGCTGGGCACGCCGCCATTTGGCTGCTGACGATGTGGCGGTATTAGATGCCGGCGTCAAGCTGGCCGACGTGCAGGATGCTGGGCTGGAGCATTATCTGCTGCGTCTGGCGACCAACTTCACGGCTCGTCGCAACCAGCCCTTGCCCTATGGCGGCAAAGGTCGCAAACCTGTCTATGGCGAGAAGATCCGCCCGCTGGAACGCAGCTACAAAGGCAAGAACATCGCCGCCAGCTCCCCGGATCGGGTAGAAACCTGGACAGAAAATGGCGTTGTCATGCGGGCCGAGATCTGGGAAGACCTGATCCTACCGGGCGTGATCCCTGGAACTCAGACCAAGACTTTTCGAGTGTATGCCATCTATGATCCACGCTACACCACGCCCTGGCTACTGGGGACACCCCTCGACCTGAAAGCGGCTACGGTGAAAGCGATGTACCAGGATCGATGGCCGGTTGAGCAGATACCGCTTTCAGCCAAGCAGATGGTGGGCGCTCATCGCCAGTTCGTGCATGCCGATGAAAGCATCCAACGCCTACCGGAATTAGCCCTGCTGGCCGGTTCGATCCTGAGTTATCTGGCGGCAATGGTGCCAGCTGCTCCCACCGGTTTCTGGGATCGCCAGCCCAGGCGTACCCCCGGCCGTTTTCGCCGCATGCTCATGGGCAAGCCATTTCCGCAAAGTTACCCATTGCCAGGCCAACTTCGCAAAAAGGCATCGGTGACAGAGCATTTGCCCAAGGGAATCCTGGCCCATAGGCGTAAATTGACCGCTTCAGCGCCGGTTTCGGTGCCTTGAAGCGAAAAATGGGCTCAATTGGTAAGGTTCGGCGCTTCCGGAAGTTCTTTCCGGCAGCTTTGTCATCCGCTTTTAGCGGAAACTATAGATTCAAGATTTATCTGTTATCTATGGCAGGCATGGATCAGATCTCAGCCTGGGTGGGGCTGGCGGCTGAGATTGTAAAGTTCGATACAGCCCAGGGTTTGAGGTGAAATATGACCCAAACGCTCGATCTCCGACCCTCTCCAATCGCCGGACAATGGTATCCAGACAACCCCAGCCGCCTGGCTGCCAGCGTGGATGCTTATATTGACGCGGCGCGTTTACCCGAGTTGAACGGGGAGCTGGTGGCTGTGATGACGCCCCACGCGGGTCATCGCTATTCCGGTCCGGTGGCTGGATATGCCTTTGCCGCCGTGCGCGGCATGCAACCCAACCTGGTGGCTGTGGTTTCCCCAATGCACTATCCGGCGCGTGAACCGTTGCTCACCAGCGCCCATGACGCTTATACCACTCCCTTAGGGATTATCCCGGTAGATCATGACGCCCAGCAGGCGCTGGATGCCTACCTCCAGGTCGAGCTGGGTTATGGCTTGGCGACGATCCGGCGCGACCCGGAACATTCGCTTGAGATCGAGTTGCCTTTCCTGCAACGCGCCTTGAAGAATGAATTTTATCTGCTGCCCATCATGGTGCGAGATGCCAGCCTGCGCGTCGCGCGAGGTTTGGGAAGGGCATTGGCAAAGGTGGTAGGGGGATATAACGCTTTGATGGTTGCCAGCACCGATTTGTCCCATTTTTACAACCAAAGCACCGCCCGTCTGCTGGATCAGGAACTGTTGCGACGGGTGGAAGCGCTTGACCCCGCCGGCGTGCTTCAGGCTGAGGAAGAAGGGGTCGGTTTTGCCTGCGGTCGCGGCGCGCTTGCGGCGGTGCTTTGGGCAGCCATAGAACTGGGGGCAGACACGGTCAAGATATTAAATTACGCCACCTCAGGCGATGTGACCGGAGATTACAGCCAGGTTGTTGGTTATGCCGCGGCAGCCGTTTTGCGCACCAAAACTGATTGAGCAGCCGCTAAAATACTGGATGGGCGTCTTAATTCTGTGTTCCTATGGAGTGTTTTACTTATCCTGCTGCTGGTAGCGCTGAATGGTTTCTTCGTCAGCGTGGAATTTGCCGCGGTGGCTTCCCGCCGGGCGCGGATTGACCTCCTGGCAGAGGATGGCAATCCCGCCGCGCAAATTGTGAAAGGCTGGCTGGAAAACCCCGCCGCGCGGGATCGTCTCATCGCCGCCTCACAACTCGGAATCACCATCGTCTCGTTGGCATTGGGGGCAATCGGAGAAAACACTTTCGAGGCGGTTCTGGAACCTTACTTTAACGGGTTAGCCCTGCCCAACAACCTGCTTGTGCTCAAACCCATCATTGCCGCCCTCCCGCTTGTGCTTTCCCTGACCATCGTCACCAGCCTGCACGTCGTCCTGGGCGAACAGGTGCCGAAGGTGGCTACCCTGCATTCCCCTGAGCGCTTCGCCCTTTTGTCGGCGCGACCCATGCATCTCTTCTCCCAAATTTTCAAGTGGTTTATCAACATCCTGGATTGGGCGACCCGCCATATCCTCACCCTGCTCGGGTTGCAAATGGTGGGAGAGCACCTGACGCTGCTCACCATCGAGGAAATTCGCCAGATACTGGACGAATCCGAGGTGGGCGGCGTGATTCAAACCCCAGAGCGAGAGATGCTGGACGCGATCTTTGACCTGGGCGATTTGCTGGTGCGCCAAGTGATGGTGCCACGCACCAGCGTGATCGCCGTGGAAGCCGATACCCCGCTGGATGAGGTCATCGCCCTGGCGACTCAGTCCACCTACACCAAGTTCCCGGTTTATGAGGACAACCTGGATCAGATTTTGGGCATCATTCACATCAAGGAAATGCTGCGCGCCATGCAATCTGGCAATTGCCGGGGTTGCACCGCCCGCTCTCTGGTGCGCGAAGCCATTTTTGTCCCCGAGACGCTCACGGTCAGCGCCTTGCTGCAACAGTTCCGCGAGCACCGCCAGCATATCGCCATTGTGATGGACGAGTACGGCGGTACGGCGGGTTTGGTGACCCTGGAAGACCTGCTGGAGGAGATTGTCGGCGAGGTGAGCGATCCCTTCGACAAGGTCAGCCCGGAGATCGAGCGATTACCTGATGGCACCATTTTGATTGACGGTCTGGCGCTGATCGAGGAGGTCAATCACGAACTGAATCTGAACCTGTATGACCCTGATTACGATACCATCGCCGGTTATGTTTTGGGGAAGCTGGGGCGCATCCCCCGCCTGCATGATGTGGTCGAGGGCGATGGTTTTCAATTGCGCGTGGAAGCCATGGATGGAATGCGAATCGCCCGGGTGCGTCTTAGTCAATTGCCCCCCGATGGGCAAAACGGTTGAATGTCCCGGCTGGCGCTCACAGGTTAGAGCTTTCCGATATTTCTATGCCAGGTTATGTTGAAATTGCCGTCAATGTGCCTCATGTGAATGAGGTGTTCCATTACCACCTGCCGCCGGAGCTGGAGGGGTTGATTCAGGCGGGTCAACTGGTCGAAGTGCCATTTGGCAGGCAGCAGGTGCAAGGGGTGGTGCTGCGCTTTGTGGATACGCCTGAAATCCCGCAGACCAAGCCGGTGACAGCCTTGTTGGACCCTTTGCCGGTCCTGTTTCCCGCTCAAATGCAACTGGCGCGCGAGCTGGCGCAAAGCACACTCTCCCCCCTGGCAGCCTGGATTAATGCGATGTTGCCCCCTGGGTTGAGCCAGCAGGCGGATTATTTATATTCGATCCAGCGCGAACGGTCAGCCATCAGCACCAAGCCATTGAGCAAAACGCAAACCAGGTTGCTCAACCTGCTCACCGAAAAAGGCGCGTTGCGTGGGCGTCAGATTGACCAGAGCCTGCCCCGCCAGGACTGGCGCGCCGCGGCGCGGGGGCTGGTCAGCCGGGGATTGCTGACGGTGCAACCGGTTTTACTTGAGCCATCTGTGCGCCCCAAAACGGTGCGCACAGCGCAACTAGCCTGCAGCCCCGAAATAGCCGAGGCGCAAATGTCTCACCTCGCGAAAGCCGGTTCGGCGACCCTGGCGCGCCGGCAAGCCATCCTGCGTTATCTCTTACGGGAGCCGGGACCGGTTCAGGTTAGCTGGCTTTACGCCGAAAGCGGCGGCAATCTGGCAGATCTGCGCCATCTGGAGGAGATGGGTCTGGTGATTTTGGGCGAGACCGAGGTCTGGCGCGACCCATTAGCCGGGATCGATTTTCTCCCCTCCAAGCCGCCTGTCCTGACCCATGACCAAAAAGAATGTCTGGCAGCCATCCAAAAGGGGTTGCAGGCTGCCCAGGCAGGTGAGAAGGTGGCGCCGTATTTGCTGCATGGCGTCACGGGATCGGGCAAAACCGAGATTTACCTGCACGCTGTTGAATTCGTCCTGCAGAGCGGCAAGCAGGCGATCATCCTGGTGCCTGAAATTGCGCTCACCCCTCAAACGGTGAGGCGGTTCCTTGCGCGCTTTCCCGGTAAGGTGGGTTTGATTCATTCGCGCCTCTCCCCTGGTGAGCGTTATGACACCTGGCGTCGTATCCGGGCGGGAGAGATGGATGTGGTGGTCGGACCGCGTAGCGCCTTGTTTTCGCCTCTGGCGCGCATCGGCTTGATCGTTCTCGACGAATGCCATGACCAATCGTATTACCAGAGCGATCCACCTTTCTACCATACCGTGGATGCTGCCCTGGCTTACGCCCGCATAACCGATTCGGTATGCGTCTTGGGGTCAGCCACGCCAGACATCACCAGCACCTATCAGGCAGCCAGAGGGAACTGGCGTTACCTGCGTCTGCCGGAGCGCATCCTGGCTCACCGACAGGCAGTACGAGCACAGGTTGAGAAACTGCGTCTGTCATCGCGTTACCGTCCCTTCGAAGAAGAGGCGGATGTGATCGACCTGCCCCCCGTTCAGGTGGTGGACATGCGCCAGGAATTGCGGGAAGGCAATCGTTCGATCTTCAGCCGCGAGCTGCAGCAGGCGTTGGGGCAGGTATTGGAGCATGAGCAACAGGCGATCCTGTTTTTGAATCGCCGCGGCACAGCCACCTATGTCTTCTGCCGGGATTGCGGCTATGCCCTGCGCTGCCCCCGTTGTGACCTGCCGCTCACTTTTCACTCTCCCCAGGCAGCTCTCACCTGTCATCACTGTGGTTACCAACGCCGAATGCCCACCACCTGCCCGCAGTGTGGCAGCAACCGGATTCGTCAATATGGCACCGGCACAGAGCGGGTGGAGGCTGAGGTCCTGGAACTGTTCCCCAATGCCCGCACCCTGCGCTGGGATTATGAGTCCACGCGCAAAAAAGGCGCTCACGATGAGATTTTGAGCCATTTCAGCGCCCACAGGGCGGATGTGCTGGTCGGGACCCAGATGCTGGCGAAGGGATTGGACCTGCCCCTGGTGACCCTGGTGGGAGTGGTGCTGGCGGATGTTGGCTTGAACTTGCCTGATTACACCGCTGCCGAACGGACGTTTCAGGTGCTTGCCCAGGTGGCAGGGCGAGCCGGGCGCAGTCCCCTGGGCGGCAGGGTCATCCTGCAGACCTTTCAGCCAGATCACTATGTGATTCAGGCTGCCGCGCATCACAGCTACCGCAGTTTCTATCAACGCGAACTGGCTTATCGCCGTCAGCTTGGCTATCCGCCTTTTACCCGGTTGGTGCGCCTGGAGTTCCGCCATACCGATTCTTTCAAAGCCGAGCAGCAAGCCAAAAAGCTGGGCGAGCAGATTAAACGCTGGATTCAGGAAGAAAAACTCACCTCGACTGAAATCATCGGTCCGGCGCCCTGTTTTTATTCACGCCTCGGCGGACTGTATCGCTGGCAAATCGTGATTCGAGGTCCAGACCCACTTTCATTGTTGCGTGGGCGACATTTAAGCGAGTGGCGAATCGAAGTCAACCCGCCATCTTTGCTATAATATGGGCGAATTACTCGCGCCCCTGAGGTAAAGGAGAATCCTATGCAACCAACCCGGCATGAAGTGCTCACCTGGGCGGATGTCGATCGTTTGATTGACTATCTGCTTCCCCAGTTTGAAGGGGAGTTTGACGCCATGGTCATGATCACCCGGGGTGGGATTATCCCAGGTGGGTTACTGGCAGAGGCGATGGGCATCACCCATATTCTGACAGCCGCGGTCGATTTCCCCGCCCAACTCGAGATGGAACGCGCCCGCCTGATGGCATGGCCTAAATTCATCCAGTTCCCCGAGGACCAACTATTAAGCGGACGGCGCACGCTGGTGGTGGACGACGTATGGGGTTCCGGTCGAACGATCACCGCCGTCAAAACCCGGGTAGCCTCGGCGGGCGGTATCCCCTCGACCTGCGTTTTGCATTTCAACCCTTACCGCAATTTGTTCGGCAACGCCCGTCCCGATTATTACGCTGCCATCACCGACGCCCACATTGTCTATCCCTGGGAGATTGATCGGGGAGCAGATAAGGCGCTGCTCGACCGAACACCTCAGTTTCCATCTTAGAGATGAATCCGGTTGTGTTATGAGAATTGCGCTGCTGGGGGATGTGCATGCCAATCTGCCTGCGCTTGAGGCGGTATTGTCCCACGCCAGGCAAAACGCCTCAGACCAAATCTGGAATACGGGGGATTTTGTCGGTTATGGCGCTTTTCCCAACGAAGTGATCGAGACATTGCGAAAGGCGGGCGCGCTGAGCATTGTTGGCAATTACGACCTCAAGGTGGTCAATTTTCCCAGGAAAAAACCGAAATGGCGCAAGAGCAAGCGCACGGAGAAATACCTGGCTTTTAAATGGGCGTTCAAGAACCTTAAGCCCAAGAACCGCCGCTATCTGGCGAAGCTACCGCAGGAGTTGCGCCTGGAGCTGGAGGGCAGGCGTTTTTTGATGACCCATGGCAGCCCGGCGTTCAATGAAGAGCACCTCACCCCGGACAATGAAGAGCACCTCACCCCGGAAACGCACTGGGCGCACCTGAGGGCGCTGAGCGAGATCGCCCAGGCGGATGTGATCGTCTGCGGGCATTCGCATCAACCCTTCGCCAGGCTGGTGGGTGATACCTGGTTTATCAACACCGGCAGCGTTGGTCGCCCAGGGGATGGCGATCCGCGCGCCTGCTACGCCATCCTCGACATCAGCCCGGGTCATTTCTGGGTGCAACACCACCGTGTCGAATACGATATCGCCCGCGCCGCAACCGCAGTGCGCCGAAACGGGTTGCCAGAGGCTTTTGCCCAGATGATTTTACAGGGCTACGATCTGGAGACTGTCCTGGAGGAGCCAGACTCTTTGGAATAAGGGCGTCAATTTTAAAGAGTTGCCACAGCTAACGCCAGGTTCTGTTGAAATTCGGGACGGTTGAAATATGCCCAGGTATCCCGAAATGATTGCATCAGATGCTGGCGTTCATTATAGCGGTAAATCATATAGGAGAGAATCGCCTCCGGGCTTTGGCGCTGGCTGACCGGCAGGTTGTTTTGCTGACGATCCCACTGGTCGAGAAAGTTATCCAAAATACGGGTGGCGACCTGGGCGTCGTTCAGCTCACCCAGGTGGTCTTGAATGTTCTTGAGATCATCAATCACCGCTTTGACTTCTTTCCCCAGCACCTCTCGAAAAAATTCAACCGTGTAGCGCAGCTTTTTGAATTCGATCCTGAGGGCATGGAATTGTTCCAGTGAGGCGGTCTCGAGGATGGCATCAAAGGCGCGCACCGACGCCAGGCGGGTATAAATCAGCACCGGGACGATCTCACGCACACGGCTGGGGGCAAACCCGCCTGCAGAAACGGGGCGCACACCTGCCCCTGGGGTGCTGACAAAGGTGAAAAAATCCCCCTTGAATCTGGCGTATTTCGGGTCATCCAGATAGGCGATCAACTTGAGCTGGGCTGACTGGCGTTCTTCCTCCCAGCTTTGTAAAAGCGGTTGGAGACCGGCGCGCTTTTCTTCCGGCAAGGTCTCCATATAATGCTGGGCTTTCTCGAGAAAGACATCCAGATCGCGCACTTTTCCCAGGCTGCGCCCGGTGTTTCTAAGCCCCTTGAGCAGCGGCTTGGTGGCTTTCTGGCTGAACGCGTCTTCGAAGACCTCGAAGGCGGCGCGCATGCGGCGGGTGGCGACGCGCATATCGTGCAACTCTTCGATGTCCTCGCCCAGGCGCGTGCCTGCCTCGTGCAAAAGCATCTGGGCAAAGTGGTAACGCATAACCTTGCGCCCGGCTTCTGCCAGAGCATCATCCGGCTGCACCCCCGGGCTTTTAATATCCCCCACTGTGGCTAAAAATTCCTCATACGTCAGATGCGTCGGTTCATCCCTGGGGGCACTCGCCGATACTTTGGATATCAACTCAACCCCGGTAGGGGCTTCTGTCGTCTCCAGGCTCGCCACCCCCTGTGCAGGGATCGTCTCCTGCGCATCCCTGGCGAAGATCTGCAATCCATGATGGTGGAACAGACTCCGCCAGTGGCGCGCCCGCCCCGGCGAGATGCCAACCGTCTGAGCCGCCTCCCGCGTGGGCACGCCATCGTCCAACAAGAGCAGCAAGCGCGCCCGCCGATGTTGAGATTCGCTCAAATTTTTCTTGAGCAACGCTTCGAGCTGAGCGCGCTGCTCAGTGTCCAGGAGGAGTCCTGCCATTGATTCAGCCTTTATAGGCACGCTGGTGCCACTCAAGCAGCCATTCCTGGCTGTTGATCGGAGCTTTTTTGCCATCGGGTTTGAGGCGCAGGTAGCTCCCGTCGGATTGCATCAGCCGCCCTTTGACGTTATCCGCAAGACAGGTCTGAAGCAGTTCATCATGCAAGTAGCGGATCAACCTTTGATCCTGCACCGGGAAGAGGACCTCCACGCGTCGGTTGATGTTGCGCGGCATCAGGTCGGCGCTGCCCAGATAGACCTCTTCTTTTCCCGCATTGCGGAAATAAAAGATGCGGCTGTGCTCCAGAAAACGTCCCACAATGCTGATGACGCGGATATTCTCGCTGATGCCTTTGATGCCGGGGCGCAAACAGCAAATGCCGCGCACCAACAGGTCAATTTTGACCCCTGCCTGCGAGGCGCGGTAGAGCTCCTGGATCATGGGCTGGTCAACCAGGGCGTTCATCTTGAAGATCAGGCGCCCATCTCGACCAGCCTTTTGATGTTCGATTTCACGCTGAATCAGGGCGAGCATCCGTTGGCGCAAGTTGATGGGCGCGACCAGCAGCTTGCGAAAATCGGTGATGTTCGAATAGCCGGTGAGGTAGTTGAACAAATCGGTGGCATCTGCCCCTATCTCGGTGTCGCAGGTGAACATCCCCAGGTCTTCATAAAGCATGGCGGTTACAGCATTGTAATTGCCCGTGCCCAGGTGGATATAACGGCGGATGCCCTCGCCCTCTTTTCGCACCACCAGGGCGACCTTGGAATGAGTTTTCAGCCCCAAGAGACCGTAAATTACATGCACCCCGGCTTTTTCCAGCTTTTTTGCCCAACCGATGTTGCTTTCCTCGTCGAAGCGCGCTTTCAGCTCCATCAGCACTGCCACCTGCTTGCGGTTTTCTACCGCCTCGAGCAGCGCTTCCACAACGGGTGGATTACGCCCGACGCGATAGAGGGTCTGCTTGATCGCCAGTACATCCGGGTCTCTGGCGGCGGCGCGCAGGAAATCCACAACCGGGGTAAATGAGTCGTAAGGGTGATGCAAGAGGATGTCTTCGCGGCGAATGGCAGCGAAGATGCTCCCATCGTTTGGATTGACCCTCAAATTATGGGGAGTGGGCGGCACAAACACCGGATCTTTAAGGTCATACCGATCAATATTATGGAGTTGCATCAGGTTACTCAATCCCAAAGGACCATCCAGGGTGTACATATCGTTGCGGTCCATCTCGAGATTGTCTATCAGTATCTGGCGGAGGGGGTTGGGCATATCTGGATTGACCGTGACCCGCACAACCGTCCCAAAGCGCCGCTGGCGCACGCTTTGTTCCATCGTCTCGAGCAGGTCGGATGCCTCCAGTTCCTGGATTTCGTTATCTGCATCCCGCGTCACCCGGAAGGGATGCGATTCCAGGACTTCCATTCCCGGGAACAATTTCGACAGATTGGCGGCGATCAATTGCTCTAACCAGACAAAATAATGATGATAAGGCACCGTTCCATCGCGACGCACGCTACCCGAGGAGCGCTTGATCGGCAGAAAGCGGGGCAGCGTCCCAGGCACCTTGACTCGGGCAAAATGCTCCTCCCCGTCCTTATCGCAGATTAACACTGCCAGGTTGAGGCTTAAATTAGAGATGTGAGGGAAGGGATGTCCGGGGTCAAACGCCAGAGGGGTAAGCACCGGGAAAACGACCTCTTCAAAATAGCCGTCCACGTTGGCTTTCTGGCGTTCATCTAGCTCATGATAATTCAGGATATGGATGCCGGCTTTGTTCAGCGCCGGGAGCAGATCATCCCGCAGGCAGTTGCGCGCCTGGGTCATAATCTGCAAAGCCAGTTTGCGGCAGGCAGCCAGTTGCTCGGCGGGAGTCATCCCATCGGGAGGCAATTCCACCACGCGCGATTCAACCTGCTTTTTCAGACCCGCAATCCGCACCATAAAGAATTCATCCAGGTTAGAACCGACAATAGAGAGAAACTTTACCCTTTCGAGCAACGGGTTCCTCTCGTCTTGCGCCTCTTCCAGTACCCGCCTTTGAAATTCCAGCAAGCTCAGCTCGCGGTTGACATAATATGCGGGATCGGAGAGGTCATTCACGGTTTCTATACGTTTGGTCGTTTCAATTTTTTCAGCCATAGGCGCCATCCACGGTATTTGTGGAATATATTTTACCTTGTTTGTCAGAGTAGAGGTGTGCTTGTCCTGAGATTTGGTCCGATCGTGCGGGAATGGGGGGCTATTTTGGCGGTATAGGCGGGTGGGTTATAATACCGGACAAACACGACCGCATAGTCTGGAGAGGTGATCACTGATGCAAGTTTTACCAGCCAATCACGCTGAAAAAGCAGCTGCCTTGCGCAGTTCGAATTATTTTTCTAAGCTGACCGATGCGGTGATAGATGAATTATCGCGGGGGGTCACCTTGCGTGGCTATGAGCGAGATGAGGTGCTTTTCTGGGAGGGTGAACCTTGCGCAGGGTTGCACATTATCCGTAAAGGCAGTCTGAAGTTGTTCAAAATTTCGCCTCAGGGGCGCGAGTTGATCATCAATATTTTTGGAGAGGGCGCCAGCCTGAACGAGGTGCCCGTTTTCGACCGCGGGAGCAATCCGGTGAGCGCTGCGGCGCTGGAGTCGAGCGAGGTGTGGGTGATTGACGCCGGCGTCATCCAAAACGCCATGGAAAAACACCACGAGATGTGCCAGGCAGTGATCGAGACTCTGAGTGGGAATCTGCGAATGATGGTGCAAAAAGTGGAGGAGTTATCTTTTTATCAGGTGACCAACCGTCTGGCGCGCCTGATCAGCCAGCTTCCCGAGGAACAACTCTCCGATCTGGCATCCTTCCGAATCACTCAAAATCAACTGGCGGCGCAGTTGGGCACCGTGCGCGAGGTGGTTGCCCGGTCTCTGAGTGAATTGCAACGCAGCGGGGCGATCAGAGTGCGACGGCGCCAGATTGAGATTGTGGATAAAACGGTGCTGAGGAACTGGGCTCAGACCGCCGCAGATTAACCAAACAGACCGGTGTGAAGCCGGTCTGTTTTTCTATCGAGTGCCTTGGAAGCAACAAACCAAGGGGTTGCTGGTCGTTTCAGCTTTATTGAGAATTGGTGGTTTGAATAACGCCCGAAGTCCCGGCTGCCTGGACCGCCTTCAGTTGCGCCTGGCGCGCCAGGTCAATTGAATTCGCCAGGATGCGCAGGGCTTCTTCCGGGTTATGGAAGCCCATGCTGTTCTCTGCAGCGATGAAATCCCAACGGAGTTGGGATTCACGGTGCAGGTTGCGCGCCTCAGCCAGTAAATCGGCGTCCACCTGAGGGGCAGCCGCAGCCGCTTCGATTGCTTTGATCGCCGCGATCAGGGCATCCTGGCTGGCATCCATGGTCTCGCGCACCTGCCTCTGGATTTCGGCGACCCGGGTGGTCACATACCCGACATCGGTATGGCAGGCGCCGCAGGCTGCTTCAGCGCCAAGCAGGGGACTGTGTACGTTGTGGGTGGAGAATTTGGCGGCGCCGTCGCGGGTATAAGGCATGTGGCAGTCAGCGCAAGCCACGCCCGCTTTGTAATGGGTGCTCTCGGCAGTGTACAGCTCATATTCAGGATGCTGCATTTTGATCATCGGCGCGCCCGATTGCGGGTGCTCCCAATCCATGAATCCTAACTCGGCATAGTATCGGGAGATATCCTCAATGCGAGTGCCGTGATCCCAGGGGAAGGTGAGATACTTGCCTTCGCCGGCAAAGTAGTACTCCACGTGACAATTGGCGCAGACCACGGTGCGCATCTCCTGGCGGGTGAAGGTGCGCCAGTCTTTCCCCTGTTCCTGGAGCGCCTCCTCCAGCGCCGGGTTGGTGACGATCAGCTTCATCGTCCCGGCTTCATGGCAGTTGGCGCAACCAATCGGCTCAGTGATCTTTGCCCCCAGGTCTTTGAAAAGAGTCTTATCGAACTCTGCCATACCCATCTCAGCCCACAGGCGCGGGTTGTCCGCACTCTTGCAAGAATAGCAGGTGCCTGCTGTCTTTTCGTTGACCCGTTTGATTTCGCGCACATCAGTCAGGCTGTTGAGGTGCCCCCGGTCTTCGTTGTATTCGATGCTAAAGCTGTATCCGGCAAAAAGCTCCACCAGGCGCGGGTCTTGCTCCAGCTTGGAATATTTCTCCGAACCGCCATAAGTGGTGCGGGTGTTGTTTGTCTTGGTGAGTAGCAGGGTGGAATATTGGTTAGGAAAGTTCACCCCCCACTTGGACGAATCCGGTTCCATGGCAGGGATTTCAACAATCGGGGCTATGCCTCGTTCTGGTTCAGGTTGATTGGTGATAAAAACCAATATCCCGATTAAAGCGGCTGTCAGGATGACGATAATACCGGTCAGGATCAGCGCAGTGCCGGAAATTTTCATTACTTACTCTCCTCAGAATGTTGGTAGGGTAATAATGAGATGCCGCGTTCACCGTGGGCAACGCTGCGGTGACAATCGAAACAATAGCGGTCAAATGGCATCGGGCTTTCCATGAGGGTGGATACCGTTTCCTCATGGCAACGAATGCAGTTTTCCTGAACTACTTCGCGGGATGATTCTTTGGCGCGGATGGCGTCTGGAATATCTCCGAAGATAAAAGCGGTCACATGATGGTAGCCCGATTGGGCTTTGACAATGTACTTGGGGATTAACGCGTGTGGCGTGTGGCAGTCATTGCAGTTTGCCCATTGTTTATGCCCGCCATGGTACCAGCTCTCGTAAACCGCATCCATCACGTGGCAGTTATTGCAGGTGGAGGGGTTATTCCCCAGGTAAGCCGTGAAATCGGTGACATACAAGCCTGTCCCGATGACAGCCGCCACAGCCAAGATGCTGATCATTAACGCAAATCTCATCAACTCGTCCTTTTCTGCCTCGAAACGAGCTCTGATGTATATCTGATTTCTGATAATTTTAGCATCTCATCTGCTTATCTTGATATGACTTTTGTCACAATCAATCCGGCTCTGATTACTGATATTGATGTGGGTTGATATTTGGTTGTTTGGGGATAAATCCATTTGTGATTTAATCCGTACTTAAAAACAGGCGATAATTTTGATGATAAAATGACTCGATTTGTCATATATCTTACGCTTTGATCAGTCGACCTTCAAACAACACTGATCACGCCAGAAGCTTTTCACCAATGCATCCCGAGGATATTTTAAACCGCGCTCAGCGACTTGACCCGGCAGCGCTCACCGAAATACACGACAGGTACTACCCTGAGGTGTACCGGTATGTCTGTTACCGCCTGCGGGATGAGCATGTGTGTGAAGATGTCGCGGCGGAGGTGTTTTTGCGCCTGCTGGACGCTTTACATAAAAATCGCGGACCGACGCTAAATTTGCGCGGTTGGCTCTTCGGCACCGCCTCCAACCTGGTGAACGATCACCTGCGCCTGCGCTATGCCAATCGGATTGATCCCATGGATATGGATGAAGACAGCCTGCCGGAGGGGACGCACCTCGAACGCTCTTATGAGGAAGAGTGGATGCAGCAGCAAGTGGTTCATGCCATGCAAGAATTAACCCCCGAGCAGCAGCATGTCCTGGCGTTGCGCTTTTCGGATGAGCGTTCGCTGGAGGAGACTGCCAGCATCCTGGGAAAATCGGTTAACGCTGTGAAAGGCTTGCAATTCCGGGCGATAGCGAGCTTAAGGCGTTTGCTCGAGGAACGAATACGGGATTAGCATTGCATCTTTGTCTCCTTTCAGTGGCTTGACAATTTGTTCAATCCAACCTACTGCGCCACGGTCCGTGTCAAATCAAATGATAATGTTACCGAAGGGTGATTGATCTATCAAATGATAATGTTACCGAACAGTCCAAGCCTTTCTTTTAAGGTTTGAGATAATGGTATGATCCAGCCAGCCGTGCGGATGGCAGGGCAACGCTGGAGAGCGACCCGAGGGCCGACACGGGCTACCAACAGGGCAGAGCAGACAAGCGCTCTGCCTTTTTGCATCTGCCCTGTTGGTAGCCTAAAACCGATAAACTCAGAGCTTTCAAGCGGGTTGAGCATCGATGGTGGGAAGTAGGGATAGTCGGACATCTTCAACCAGACCATTTTCAAGATTGGGTAAAGTGTGGAGTTGTTCGATCAAGTGCTCAATCTGGCGGCGGAGGGCACAAGGATTGAGGGATAGGCGCAGCGCTTCGAGTTGGGATTGCCGATCGGGTGACAGGGCACCAGAAGCACACAGGCGGTCGAAAGGTGAGCGGGCATCGTCATAGATGCGCTTAAGGCGACCGTTGGATTGGGGTGAACTGAGTTTGTGTTGTAAGCGCATGACCGGCAGGAAGAGGTTGTGATACTGCCATAGGCACTCATAGAGTTGGTTGATCAGCCTGGTTTGAGCAACAGTATCAAAACGGTCATAACCCACATAGGCACGCACCAGGCTGTGGTTGTTTTCTTCAACAAAGCGGTTATCGTTCTTGCGGTAGGGGCGGCTGCGAGACATCTCCAATCCGGGCAAGGCATTGCCCCAAAAGCGCAGGAGATGGTCGTTGAAGAATTCCGAGCCGTTGTCAGGATGTAATTCGCGCACCGCAAAAGGCAGTCGCTGCAGGATGCGCTCAAAGCCATCTCGCATGACCAGGTAGCTGCGTCCCAACACCGCCATGCACTCGCTCCAACCCGAAGCCACATCCACCATCTGGATGGTGTGCACATACTGGCCTGAAGCACTGCTGCCACAATGATGCACCAAGTCCACTTCGAAATGTCCCACCTGGACCTCATCCCAGGCAATCCGCCGCATGGGTATGCCTTGCAGGAGCGGGTTCGGAGCTGGTCGGCGTTGTTCCCGATAGGCGATCCGAGTTGTCATTTGACCACCACGCTGCAGGATCCGCCGTACTGTTGCCACGCTGATCCACTTCAGATGCTCATACACCTCCGCTGTCACCTCCAGCTCCCCGTGCCGCTCCAAATGCTGCGCCATGTTCACCAAATTCGGCTTCAGTCGCTCAGCACATGGATAATCCAGGCTGTGGGCTATGACTCTGACCGCCTTTTCCACTGCTTCTCCATACGTCCGCCCGCGCTGTTTGCGCCGTGGCTTGCGCCTCAATTCACCATGCAGCAACCGCAAGATCGATTTGCGATGCATCCCCGTCACCGCCTCCATCTCATCCAGTAATTGGCTGCGCTTGCTGCGTTCCTTGACTTCCCAATAGCGAATTCTCATCTTGTGTAGATACTTGCGCCGTTCGTTTATCGTCATTTCTAATGTTTCGGACATGGTTCCCTCGGTAACATTTTCATTTGAGAGAACGATTATCCTTCAGTAACATTTTATTTGATAGAACACG
>FWPV01001817.1_pt1 | contig 55755 bp, 37 predicted proteins | sample 2228371 | NCBI WGS metagenome assembly FWPV01 (sample SAMEA103939776, study PRJEB20133) | metagenome
GTGTTGTCCCCATGCAATATTTCTCTGAAACTCTGATCTCTGTATCTCTGAACTCTAAAGCGCGCGCAGCGCGCTTCGCGCGAAAAATTTTGGATTGTAGGGCAAGTTGGTAACTTGCCCAAAAATCTTGCCCAATAATCGCCCCGTCCCGAGGAACGGGGCTGAGAGGTGCAAGGGCGCTGAAGCGGCCTGGGGGCAAAACTATGGACGTGACCGTCACCTCAGAGGTGACAGTCACGTCCAATCAAAAAAATAAAAGCTAAGGGAGGTTTTTCATGGATGCATTCACGAGCAGCGTTATTGGCGAAATTGCTGGCAACCTGGCAACAGCCATGTTAAATGCCGCGGGACGGAAGTTTCGAGAAAGCGTTCGGGGTACCAAAAAAGAACAAGCCATAAATCGCTGCTTAAATACTGCGCTGGTGGCGCTATTAACTCGGGCGACAACTCAGGTCACCGAAGAGGTCGATTTGCTGGACAGCATTTTCAGGAATTTTTTCAAAGAACAAGATGTTGCCACCGAGTTGGCAGCGCTGCTCAGGGGACAGCCATTGAACCGCGATGAGCTCGTCTATTTGTTTGAACATGCTGGTTATCAAGCCGCAACTTTGCCAGGCCTAAAGTTCAATGATGCGCTGTCAGCCTTTGAGGCCGCCTTCATCGCTGCTGCCATTGCAGAACCTGAATTGCAGGGCACGATCCAGACCCAACAACTCATGACGCTAACAAAAATTGGCAGCGAATTGCTGGAATTGATGAAAGGCCTGGTGCAATTTCTTCAACAATCACGATATGAAGACTTGAAAGTTCAGCAGGGGAAAATCCTTGCCCCCAATAAAACGACCAATGTCATTTCGATCTATCAAATTCAAAGCATCCATGACATCTTTTCAGCCGATTGGGAATCCCATTATTTAAGGACGCTGATCAGTCGCTATGATCCGCTGGATCTGGCGCCCATTGATGAAACCTACTTCCAGAGCACATCGCCCAAAGACGAAAACATAGTCCGCATCACGGACGTTTTTACGACGTTATATCTGAAGGGATTGAGCCGTACCTCCCGACAATCCGTGAAGAGTATTATTTTTCATCCGATCGAACGGTCGGAACCGAAAGCGGAAAAAGATAAGCTGATCCCTATTCAAGCTACCGAAGCTGTAGCTGCAGTTGATCGGTTGGTTATTTTGGGACAGCCAGGCAGCGGCAAAAGCACGCTGGTGAACCATATCACCACGCAACTGGCGCGGCGAAGACTGGGTAAGCGAGCGGCTGATGAAAAGCTCCCTGGCTGGGATAGCGGATACGCTCCCCTGCCCGTATTGATTATTTTGCGGCGCTTTGCTGCCTGGCTGCCAGAGAAAACGCCTCATGACAAAGCGGGGCTGGTATGGGATTATTTAGCGCATCAATTGCAGCAATTGGGATGCAAGGAAGCTTTCCTGCCGCTGAAACAAAAACTCATTGATGAAGGCGGAATTATTTTCTTCGATGGCCTGGATGAAGTCAGTGAAACCGATGAAGCGAAGAAACGAACGCTGATTCGAGAAGCCATTGTCGCCTTTGCTGAGCCGCTGGAACATTGCCAGGTGATCGTCACCTGTCGCGAGTATGCCTATAAAGAAGCAGACCGCTGGTGCCTGCCTAAAAAGCAATTTCCTGTTGTTGAGCTGGCGCTGTTCAATCTCGATCAGATCAGGCAATTTGCACAAACCTGGTATCAAGTGGTGGGACCGCAAAAAGGCTGGGATCCAGTGAAATGTCAAGCAGAGGCGGATAACCTGTTTCGAGCCATTCAGGAGCGGCCGCATCTTCAGGAACTGGCACAATATCCGCTATTGCTAACGCTGATGGCTCAGGTGCATGGCCGTGTCGGCTATCTGCCCCAGGATCGCGCTGATCTCTATGAAAAGGCGGTGAATCTGCTATTAGCCTATTGGGAGAACCGGATCGTTCGAGATGTGGTCGCCGAGCCGAAGACAGACCAGGGTTTGATCTTGCGATTAGGCGTGCGAACCGAAGTGCTTCGCTCCGCTCTGGAGCGAGTCGCGTTTGCCGCGCATGAACGCCAGGAACAGGAAAAGGGTCGGTCCGAGCTGGCGGCTGATATTCCGAAAGCCGATCTGCTGGAGGAGCTAAGAGCTGGGCTGGGAAGCCTGGATAAAGCGGAACTGGTGATCAGCTATATTCAGGAACGGGCGGGCTTGCTTCAGGCGCGAGATAACTTCACCTATACCTTTCCGCATCGCACGTTTCAAGAATATCTGACCGCGACTCATATTAAAAAACAGGCTGAATTTGATACCATGCTTCGCGATCGCGTGCGCCGTGATCTGCCCTGGTGGCAGGAGGTGTTTCTGCTGGCCGCTGGCAGCTCACGAACTACGCCGCGTAACATTTCGGATATGGTGGATTGCCTGTTGCCTCAGCCGCCAGAACCACAAGCCATCACTGCCGAACGGGCATCTTTTGCCATCCTGGCGGGACAGACGCTATTTGAAACCAATTTCGCCGAGCATCAGCGCAAGGAAGCCGCGATCGAGCCTGGTAGATATACTGAAACGTTTCATCGAATCCAGAATTGGCTGAAGATTGTCTTAGCAGCCGATCATCATGTTCAACCCAAAATACGCGCCGCGGCGGGCGACGCGCTGGCCCGACTCGGCGATCCTCGCCCTGAAGTCATGACCCTGACCGATATGCAGTTCTGTTTCGTGCCCAAAGGGCCGTTCTGGATGGGCAGTGATGAATATGCTGACGAAAAACCATTTCATCAAAACGATTCCATTAGCTACGATTATTGGATTTCCCGCTACCCAATTACCAATGCTCAATTTCATTTTTTTGTCGAGGCTAAAGATAGGTATATTAACAAAGAGTGGTGGACCAAAGCAGGATTGAAGTGGCGCGGCCAACGAACCGCGCCAGACAAATTCGGGGGCGTATTCGACCTGCCCAACCATCCCGTGGTTTATGTGAGCTGGTACGAGGCATTGGCGTTTACCCGCTGGCTGACGGCAAAACTACAGCAGGAAAAAATTTTACCCAAGGATTGGCAAATTCGGCTGCCCAGCGAGGCGGAATGGGAGAAAGCGGCTCGCGGCGGCATTCAGGTTCCAGATCAGCCGTTGATTCAGTCGCTTAAAAATTTAAGTTTTCGAAGAACTGATTCCATCCCCCAAATGTCGGATCGAATCAGTAGTGCAAAACGCCGCTATCCCTGGGGCTATCAGCCTGACCCCAATCTCGCGAATTACGATGATACTGGCATTGGCACCACCAGTGCGGTAGGCTGCTTCCCTGGCGGCAAAAGCCCGTATGGCTGCGAGGAAATGAGCGGCAATGTCTGGGAATGGTGCAGCACGATATGGAGAGAGGATTATCGACAACCAGCCGACGACCGACTGGAAGGTGAGCGCGCCCGTGTGTTGCGTGGCGGGGCGTTCTACAATGATCTGAGGAACGTTCGTTGCGCCCTTCGTCACAGGCTCATTCCACATCTCAGGAGCAACCATGTGGGGTTTCGGGTGGTGTTGTCCCCATGCAATATTTCTCTGAAACTCTGATCTCTGTATCTCTGAACTCTAAAGCGCGCGCAGCGCGCTTCGCGCGAAAAATTTTTGAATTGTAGGGCAAGTTGGCAACTTGCCCCAAAATCTTGCCCAATAATCGCCCCGTCCCGAGGAACGGGGCTGAGAGGTGCAAGGGCGCTGAAGCGGCCTGGGCCTGGGGGCAAAACTATGGACGTGACCGTCACCTCAGAGGTGACGGTCACGTTGCTTAATCGTTAGGAACAATCAAATGATTCAATGGATCTTCTTCGACATCGGCAACGTGATCTTGAACGACGATCCTGCCATGGCGTTTTTCTATCACCAGATCTATCAGGCCATTCAGCAGAATGGCAAACATGTCACCGTGGATGAAATGCTGGCAGCGCGAGAGCGGTCAATTCTGGTGGAACGCAATGGCAGGCATTATGAAGCCGTGATGAAAAAGTTTCTGGGCGATGGCGTCTGGCAAAAAGTGGATAGGCGGATTCGGCGCCAGTTGGCGGATCATTGGGCCGAATACAGTCCAGTGATTCCTGGCATCGTTTCGGTCATCCAAGAGCTGGCCGCGAAATTCAAGCTGGGGATCATCGCCAATCAGCCCAAAGAAGTGGTCGGCATTCTGGAAACACTCGGCTTGATGAATTATTTTCAAATTCTCGGCATCAGTCAAGTCGTGGGCCTGAGTAAGCCAGATCCGAGGTTTTTCATCTGGGCATTAGAGCAAGCCAATTGCCAGCCACAGGAAACGATGATGATCGGTGATCGGGTGGATAATGACATCAAGCCCGCGAAAGCCATCGGCATGAAGACCATCTGGCTCTCGCTGCCACTGGAAAAAAAGGGCTATGAGCCGAAAACTGATTTCGAGCAACGTTATTTTGAAAGTTTGAAAATCGCCAGCGCGTCGAGAATGCCGCCACTGGATGCATCCGAGACCCCGGATGCTTTTGCCCAGGATTTTGAAGCGCTTGTGGGTCAGATCTATATGTTGAGCGAATCATTGCCTGGCCCCTTGCGACAGCCCTAAACGGTCGCAGTGGATGATCATAAAAATGGAGACCATTCTTTGCCCGAATATCCGGACATCATCGTCTATCTGGAGCGATTGAATGCGCTGCTGTTGGGGCAAGCGTTACAACAGGTCCGCATCGCCAGCCCGTTTCTGTTGCGCACTGTTGAACCTCCAATTCAGGCGATCGTTAGCAAAAAAGTCATTGGCTTCGAGCGACTCGGCAAACAGATCGTGTTCGCCTTTGAAGATGAATTTTATTTGATCTTCCACTTAATGGTTGCGGGTCGCTTTCACTGGCGCGCCTGCGGCAGCGCGATTCCCGCTAAAATCGGGCTGGCTGCATTTGACTTCGCCAATGGCACGCTTCTATTGACCGAAGCGGGCACAAAGAAACGCGCATCGCTCCATCTGATCCGAGGGGAGTTCCAACTGTTGACGTTCGATGCTGGGGGATTAGATGTGTTGCAGGCGTCGCTGGCTCAGTTCAAGTCGCGGCTGCGGGCTGAGAACCATACGCTGAAACGGGCGCTCACCGATCCCCGCTTGTTCAGCGGCATCGGCAACGCCTATTCCGATGAGATTCTCCATCGGGCGCAGCTTTCGCCCATCATGCTGACGAACAGGATAACGGACACCCAGATCGAACGGCTCTATCAGGCCACTCAGGCCACGCTGATCGAATGGGCATCCCGGCTCCGGGCTGAAGCTGGCGATGGCTTCCCCGAGAAGGTGACCGCGTTTCGGAACGACATGGCGGTGCATGGCCGTTTCGGAAAGCCATGCCCGATCTGCGGCACAAAGGTGCAGCGCATCCGCTACGCTGAGAACGAGACCAATTACTGCCCCACCTGTCAAACCGGTGGCAGGCTGCTGGCCGATCGTTCGCTCTCCCGACTGCTACGCTCCGATTGGCCCAAGAATCTGGAAGAGCTGGAGGCTCAGGCGCTCAAGTTGCGCGGATCGATTTGACATATATCCCGGCCGACCGGTGGCTTCCCCAAATTGGCAGCTATTGGGGAACGAATTGAATCAGGCTCCATTCACCTATTTTGGATCCCATTATGCGCCCAACCAACCACTATCACCAAGAACTGCTGGCTCATTGTCGCTCTTACTTGGAAAACGGCAGTCTCACAGCGATTCATCGATATATCATCGCCAACAGCCATCTCCCTGGTCCGCGTGGAAATATTGAACTGGCCCAGGCGTTCGCTGAAGTGACAACTGGTCTCGCTGAGACCGAAGCGGATCGGATATGGGGATTATGTCTGCACTTGAAGGAAATTTCAGCGGATCAAGCGCCGACCAATGATCCCGCGGAGCTGATCCCCTTCTGTGGTGCAATTGGAATAGGCGCATTGGGGGCTCATTTCCCCCAGTTCTTTGAAGCCAGCATTATGGAGCTAAAAAGGCTGGCCAATGATCCCCGCTGGCGGATGCGAGAGGGGGTCTGTTTTGGTTTGCAGCGATTGCTTTCGAAGCGCGGCAGGGAAACGTTGGAGCATTTCGGCCAGTGGATCGCAGAAGGCACACTGCTGGAGTTGCGGGCGGTCATCGCGGCAGTGGCCGAGCCACCCCTGTTAAAGGACCGTTCGTTCGCCGCAACAGCTCTAAAACTTCAGCAGCAAGTGATCCAGCGACTGACAATGATCCAGCAGCGGAGATCGGATCTATTTCGCATCTTGCGCCAGGCACTGGGCTTTGCGATCAGCGTGGTCGTCAGTGCCATTCCCGATCCCGGCTTCGAATGGATGTTCCAGCTAAGCCGCTCAGATGACCCGGATGTGCGTTGGATTTTAAGACAAAATCTAACCAAACAGCGCCTCACAAAGAATTTCCCCCAGCAAGTTGAATCGCTGAGACAAAGCTTAATTGAGCCAGCGCCAAATCTCGGACAGTAAGGACCAAAAATGCAGAAGCAGGAATCGGTTCGGAGGACCCAGATAGAAAAAAATATCGCTTGAAATACTGAAGTGAACTTATCGTTTAATCAAACATTTCTATTGGACTCAGAGGTCACCAAGCAATCACAGAGCTCACCGAGCAAGGAAATAGGAGCTATCGCTCAATGCTCCATTTTGAAAATCATAGTATGATTTGAAAAGGTCTGACAAATAAGTGTAAGATCAAGCGCTGTAGCACTCATTCATGATTGCCTGAACTACTTCCAATTATATTTATGGATTCAAGAAAAATGTCGATGCTTAATTCAGGCGAAAAAGCGAATCATACCCTGAGATCTGCATCGTTTATATATTATCTGAACCAGCAGTCCTGCTGAAGAAAACATTATTAACCATAGTAACAAACCTGCCCCAAGACTGCCAGAACCTTATTAGCTTATCAGGAATCTTTCTCAAATTAAAAATAAGCGAATAAGGTTCAGCACTGGTGGATTATGATCGGTTACTCAGGTGAATAAGGTTCCGTGGGCTTGTTACATTAAATCGGAATTTTACCATTTAAAGCTCTCAGAAGGAACATCTTGTTACAAGAGATTATTCGCTAATCGCTCTAAATATTAAAGCGATTTGTGAGCTTTCTTATGCCCCTCCGAGAAATAATGAAATGGTGTACTCAGTGGACTCGGTAATGCCTTTAGGTCTCTGTGTTCCAGAGCATAGTGAATTTAATGAATATCACAGGCGATTTTTTGATCAACTGAATTTGGTGAATTGCAGCATGGCTTGGCGGATAGGGGTAAATTGCTCTGGAGAGAGGAAATGATAGTGGAGATGAAAAGCTCTGGTCTTTATCATCGCATTTATGAGGTGATCCGTCTGGTTCCGGCTGGTCGGGTTGCCACTTACGGACAGATTGCGGCGATCGTGGGCGAGTGCAGCGCGCGAACCGTGGGCTATGCGCTGGCAGCGCTCCGATCTGATTCCGATGTGCCGTGGCATCGGGTCGTGAACTATCAAGGAAGAATCAGCTTGCGAGCTGCGGGCATGGAAAGCCAGGAACAGCGCGCCAGATTGGAGGCTGAGGGGATACATTTCGACAGCGCGGGTCGGATTGATCTGACAAGGTATGGTTGGCCTGGCCCGACATGGGCTTGGCTGATGGATCATGGATTGGCATAGCGCCCTTGCGAAGCGCAGGCGCCTTCGCAAGGGCAGCCAGCGCTACTTCTTCACTCTAATCAATCCGATCAACCAGATCAGCACCACAGCGCCGACCACAGCCGCCACTAACATGCCCACCCAACCCACAGCTTTGATCTGGAGTAAGCTGAACAAAAAACCGCCCAATAAAGCCCCAATCACACCGACGATAAGATTCCCGATCAGACCGAACCCCTTCCCCTTGGTAATACGCCCCGCGATCCAGCCAGCCAATAGACCGATAATTAAGAACCAGAAAGTGAACGAAGGCTTCATAGCTCCTCCTTGTGATTATTGAGTGGATTGAATGTGACTGCTCAAGCTGCTCTGATAAAAATTCCTCCAACGAATCATTGCACTCTGGACACGAGTATGGTACCAAAAATTATCCTGCTAAGAATCATCCTGCCTAAAAATCATCCTGCCCAAAATTCATCCTGCTCCAAATCATCCTGCTAAAAATCATCCTGCTGCAAATCATCCTGCCTAAAAATCATCCTGCCTAAAAATCATCCTGCCTAAAATCGTCCTGCCCCAAATCACCCTGCCAAAATTCATCCTGCCTAAAATCGTCCAGCCCCAAATCACCCTGCCAAAATTCATCCTGCTAAAAATTATCCTCCCCAAATTATCCTGCCCAAAATAGCTGTGCCTGCAAAATCCCAACGAAAAACCCTGCGATCATACCTGTGAAATCAGGCATAATTCTGATGTTTTTGGGGCAGCAATAATTAACAAAAATTATTCAGAATGTCAATAGAAAAATTCAGGCATTTGTCCAAGGGCCTTCTCCTGCCGCGCCGGCTTGCGATCAGCACAGCCGTGGATCTGGCATTTCGATTTTCCACTTGACATTTAAGATTATTTGATATATATTTCAGCGCATTAAAGGATTTTAGAACACGTCTCATCGATCGATAATCGATGATCGATATCTGGCAGAAAAGCGCGGTCTCCTTGGCCAGATGAGGTGGCTTCGGTAAAAAACACATCGCAATGACGCGCTATCAAAATCTCTGGGAAATTTGACTTTCCTGGAATAGGCTCATAGATTCAACTGGCATTTTCATCAGTGCGTGCGAATCAGACTCGTTCTGACCGAATCAAAGCGCTATGCGGAGCGCTATTATTTTTTAAATCGGCGTTATTCACTCACCCTGAGAGGAGCAGATCATGAAAGTCGCAACTGCGATGGGCATGCTGATTCTGGTAATAATGATCGTCGGTTGTCAAAAAGATCAGGAACAAACGGTCGTTATTAAGCAAGTTGAACCTGAGACCACATGCGTTATTATTGAAATCTTGCCATTCAGCTATGTCTGTCTTTCATTTCAGAGCGTTTTTCAGGATTATCGAGCTGCTATTGATACATTTCGGGCGGTGGCATCCAGGCAGGGGTTTGAACTGGCAGATACCATGCTTGCGGTGCATTACCACCTGCCAGACCAGAAATTGGATAGCGCGAGCTGGGAAATCGGGTTTGTGGTCCCGGAGAGCCTGGTAGTCATGGAGCCTCTTTCGGTGAAAAAATGGAATTTCAACAAAGTCGTGCAGGCATCTTATCGGGGACCAGCGGACAAAATGGATACAATTTATCCCCATGTTTCTAAATTTATGAAATCGCACCGTCTCACAGCGGCTGGACAGGTGGTGGAGCGGTTTCCCGCCAATCCTTCGTCGAACGATCCGAACGCGTTTGCCGCAGAAATTTGGTTCGCGATCAAAAGTGACTGACCGCCTGTTGCCCGGTCGTTTTGGCTGATTCCAGAGATGGGCTGTCGTTCTACATGGATTTGATCAAATACCCGGATGTTTTCTGATGCATCCGGCCAATGATCATTCATCGAAAAAAGGAGACCCGTTGCATTCCAAAAGGAGAGTCAATTGAACCGTCACGCAACAACTCATAGCGTTTTTATTGCCACTTCAGCACCGCACATTCAGATCGTCGGTTCAGATTACGCGCTTTTGTTCAGCACCTATTGGAAGCCCTCGTTTGCAGCGATCGTTTGGCACCTCATAAAGCAGTTCATCCAGTGCCGCTCGCTTGCGATCACCACCAAGCTATTTACAACGCCTCATCAAATTGCCACCAGTTTTTCCACTTTTATTTCCAGCAATCCCATTTTGGCCATTGTCCCGATTTTTGGATTTGCTCCAAATGCTAATCCAGTAGCGCGCTTCACCGCGCATCATGCTCCTCGGGCAACCTTATTATCAACCCGCAGCAAAACAGCGATCTTTTTCAACGCTATGGCTGCGTTCATTCGTCAACTGTCTCATGGAGGTCAGGTATGGAGAAAATCAAGGAACTGTTCGTTATTCTCGAAGATCGTCCCAAAGCATTAGGAGAGATGCTTTCCGTTTTGGCAAAAGAGAACATCAAAATCGATACGCTGGCCGCTTTCGTTGATAGCGCAAAACTGATCCTCAAGAACCCAGAAAAGGCGCAGCAGGTTTTGAAGCAGCATAATTACGTCACCGAAATTCGGAATGTGATCCGCACCAAGGTTGAAAACAAGACCAAAGAACTGGCCTATATCACCGAACGGATTGGACACGTGGGCATCAATATCAGCTATATCTACGGAATGACCTGCTCTGGGGGAAAAGAAATTTCCTTGATTATGGACGTTTCGGATGTGGACACGGCCCTGTCGCTGTTTAAGTCCTAACCGGGCGCTGGAAAATACATCAAAATTGTCAACCAGGCTGATACGGTGAGCAATTTTTTGATCCCGCCATGATCGCGCGATGCGATAATGCCATGACTATGATTTTCCCGATCAACTCCCAGATCAGATGATGGCACCAGGAATTTTTCTGTGCTGCTGGGGTCAAGATGTGCCAGATCGCCGATAGGACTGATCGAATCAAACCACCTCATTCATCGCGTTTCAATCAGCCAGCAAATGGGTTGGGATTAAATAGCGCACCTTTCCTCCGGGCATGAACGATCTCAAGGAAAAAGGAGGTATCTTCACAAAGGAACAGGTTTGCATGATATCTTTCGAATGTAAGCATGAAAACTAAGGATTGATTGCATGAGAATTTTACGTTCATCAAGAAGCGCAATTACGCTTGGATCCATCGGTCTATTGATCTGCTTGCTGGCGTTCTGCGACCAACATCGGAGTCAGCCGCTGCCAGATGGTGCCCGGATCCGCGCCCTGCGGGACACTGTTGGCTTCAGCTATAAGCAAGATCAGATCAAAGCGGTGGTAGCAATGGCCGAAAAATTGGAGCGCGAACAGATATTATCGCATCATGCCCGATTCCCCCGCGGGCCATGGATTGCAGGTATCTGTCCCCATGATGATCATTTGCTCGCTGGCCGAGTTTACGTTCATCTGTTTCAAAATATGAGGGCGAAGCGATATGTGATTTTCGGGGTCGCGCACCGAGCTATTCAATGGGGAGTTCGAGATTCGCTGATTTTCGATGATTTCGATTACTGGAAATCTGCATACGGACCGATCAAGTTTTCACCGTTGCGGCAGGAGATTATCGCGTTGTTGCCGAAGGAGACCTATGTGGTGAATAATGATTGGCAGTCCGAGGAACATTCGGTCGAGGGAATTGTGCCTTTCATCCAGCATTACCGTCACGACGCAGAGATCGTTTCGATTTTGGTGCCATATATGAATTGGGATCGCATCGAGCAGCTTTCGGGACATCTCTCCGAAGCCCTGGCGACCATTATCCGAAAGCATGGCTGGCGATTGGGCAAAGATATTGCGTTCATTTGCTCCAACGACGGCGATCATTACGGTGATCAGGATTGGGGAGGCCGCAATCTGGCGCCGTTCGGGGCTGATGAAGCTGGCTATTTGAAAGCTACCCAGCAGGACAGCAGCCTGATTCGCGATAATCTGACCGGGGAACTGACCGGTGAAAAGCTCCATGACTTTTGTCAGCGCGTTTGGGGAGAAAATGATTTGACCGCCTATAAGATCCGTTGGTGCGGCCGTTTCGCCATCCCATTCGGTTTGAACACCGTTCGAAAATTGGTCGCACAGTTGCATCACAAACCCTTGCAAGGCTATCTACTGCGTTATGATACCAGCTATCAGCTTGGAACATTGCCGCTGGATATCGGTATCGGCACCACCGCGCCGTTTAACATACACCATTGGGTGGGATACAGCGCCATTGGATACAATTAGTGCTCGAACAACTCACAAATTTTTTGTAGCGACATCATTGCGAAGGGCGAAGCGAAGCAGCAAACCCTTTTTGCTCAGAAAGATTATTTCGGCCAAAAACGCTTCGCAATGACTGGTAGAGCAAAATTCAAGTCGTTTTCGCTCGTGCGGTAGATCGCACATAAATTTCTACCGGAACTCCTAAAATGAACCATGGCAATGAAATGTAAAAGTCCTCTGCCCACGAAACACACGGAATGACGCAAAAGAAGAAAAATAAAAATGCTTTCAGCGACTTTTCATGTGTTTCGTAGGCGTCTTAATATATAACTTTTCATTTTAGAAATTCAGGTCGCATAAGATTTCAACTGGCTATCAATTGAAGATGGTCGGGTGGCGGTCGCGGGATTGGTCGCCTTCAACAGGTTTTCAATTATTCGATGGAGGGAAAATAGATGATCTTGCGCAGCAGGAATCGAACTGTCGCGCTTGTGCTTTTGATATTCTTTGCAGCGATGCGATTCAGCATTCCTAATGATGCATTTGCCCGATTGAACAAACCACCGGTAAATGCAGAGCAAAGAATAAAATTGTACGAGCAACATCTGGCAATGAAAGAAGGGTCGTTGTTCGGTGAACTTGCATGGCAGTTTTTGGGCCCGACGAACATCAGCGGCCGAATGACCGATGTCGCGGTCGTTGCCCCCAAAGGAAAGAACTACACCATTTATGTGGCTGGCGCTTCGGGCGGTGTCTGGAAATCAGTCAATGAGGGGACGACATGGCAGCCGATCTTCGAGCATGCGCCTTCGACCTCCATCGGCGATATCGCGCTTGCGCCCTCGGACCCCAATATCATCTGGGTCGGCACCGGGGAGGCCAATATTTTCCGCAGCTCTATGGCTGGCAGCGGGGTGTTCCGATCAACCGATGCCGGACAGACCTGGGAGTATAAGGGATTGGCAAATACCCACACCATCGCCAGAATCGTGATCCATCCTACCGATCCCAATATCGTGTATGTCGCGGCATCGGGTCATGAATGGACTGATAATCCCGACCGTGGTGTCTATCGAACGACTGATGGCGGTCGGTCCTGGAAAAAGGTGCTCTATATCGACGAAAAGACCGGTGCCATCGACCTGATTATGGATCCCACAGATCCGAATACCCTATATGCGGCTACCTGGCAGCGCATCCGCAAGAAGTGGAACGATCCACGGAATGAGCCAGGCTACGCCGGAAGCGGGATTTTCAAGACGACCGATGGGGGCGAGCATTGGCAGCCAATCAACCAGGGGCTGCCCGAGGCGAAATATCGGGGCCGGATCGGCATCGACCTCTGTCAGACAAAACCGAATGTGCTCTATGCTTTGATCGATAATTATGAGCCATACAAGGAGCCCGATCGCGATGAAACCGATGCCTATGGCCGTCCCAGGGGGCCGATCATCAAGGGCGCGACGGTCTTTCGATCGCTGGACGCCGGTCAAAGCTGGCAGCAAACCAACGAGACCACTGAAGAAACGATCAGATTCTTCGGAACCTACGGCTGGGTGTTTGGGCAGATCCGGGTCGATCCCATCAATGAGAACAAAATCTACGTCATGGGCATCCAGTTGCATGTTTCAGAGGATGGCGGCAAGACGTTTCGCCGTTTGACTGGGATGCATGTGGATCATCATGGTCTTTGGATTGATCCCGATAATACCGATTACCTGGTGAATGTCAACGATGGTGGGCTGGCGATTTCTTATGATGGGGGTCAAAATTGGCGCACGTTCACCGAGAATCTGCCGCTGGTGCAATTTTTCAACGTGATGTACGATATGGCCCAGCCGTTTCATGTCTATGGTTCGATTCAGGATCACGGCAGCTATCGCGGAGCTGTCGATCTGAGCCGCGGTCGCGATCGGATTCCTGCTGTCAAATGGGAACCAGCTCCTGGAGGAGAAGGCAGCCACCACGCCATTGATCCCACTGATCCCAATATCGTCTACTCGGCCGGGTTCTATGGTACGCTCACCCGCACCGATCTCAGCAATAATGAGCGGAAGACCATCGTGCCCAAACCCGGGCCGAACGAGCCGAAGCTGCGCGGGCAATGGCTGGCGCCGTTCATCCTTTCGCCCCATAATCCCCGCATCATCTATCACGGCATGAACTTCCTGTTCCGATCATTGGATCGCGGCGAAACCTGGCAGAAGATCAGCCCTGATCTCACTTATAATGACCCGAATAAAATGGGAGACATCCCATATCAGACCATCTTCACCATTTCCGAATCGCCGCTCCGATTTGGGCTGATATATGTCGGCACCGATGACGGTCGCGCCCATGTGACCCACGATTATGGTTTGACCTGGCAGGAGATCTCGAAATCGTTGCCAGATCGCTGGATCTCGAGGATCGTCGCATCTGCATTCGAGGAAGCCACGGTTTACCTTGCTCAAAACAGCAAACGAGATGATGATTTCGCCGCCTATTTATGGCGATCGAGAAATTATGGCCGATCCTGGGAGGACATTTCCAGCAATTTGCCCTGCGGCCCGATTAATGTCGTGCGCGAAGACCCGAAAAATAAGAATGTGCTTTATGTCGGGACCGATCTGGGTGTCTATGTTTCCATCGATGCGGGCAGATCCTGGCAGGTGCTGGCCAATAATTTTCCCACCACTTTTGTACATGATCTTGTGATTCATCCGATCGAGGATATTTTGGTTGCCGCGACCCACGGGAGAGGGATGTGGGCTATGGATGTACGCTATCTTCAGGCCTTAACAGATTCAAACCTCATTTCTGGAGCTTATCTCTACGAGGTCGCCGCCATCAAATTGCCTCCGTTAACCCGAGATGGCAAGCCACGCTGGCCAGGCGAGGCCAAATTCGGCTACTTTCTGACCAAAGACCAAACGCCAAAATTATCTATCCTCGATTCATCCAATCGAACCATAAAAGAATTTGCCGCTCCGGGGACAAAGGGCATTCATTTTGTGCGATGGGATTTGACCACCGCCATAGAATCAGCAGATGCTGAAAGCAAATCGACTTTCGTCCCCCCGGGAAAATACAAGCTCCGACTTTCAACCAGCGCAGGCGATCTGGAGAGGGAATTTGAAATCCTTCCAGCCGCAGCTCAGTAGCTAATTCTTTTTCGGACCATTAGATTGGATTTTTTTTAATGATGAAATTGGACAGGACAATTTAGCAAGATGATTTTTGCTTAACATGATTTTCTACAGGATGATTTTTAGCAGGATGATTTTTTAATAGGATGATTTGGGGGTAGGATGATTTTCAACAGGATGATTTTTAACAGCACGATTTTTGGAAGGACGATTTTGGCAGGATGATTTTTGCTTAGAATGGTATTTCACAGGACAATTTTTAGCAGGATGATTTTCAGCAAGACGATTTTTGGAAGGATGATTTCTGACAGGCTCATTTTTGCTTAGAATGGTATTTCACAGGACAATTTTTAACAGGATGATTCTCCTGCGAGGAGAAGTGGAACTTTTAATCGCACGCTTTTTTCGCGCGAGGGATAGATGAGGTCAAAAATAACATGTTTCGTTCAAAAAAAATTGTCCTGCTGTCAAGCATTCTGCCATTTGGTTTGATTAAAGAAAATGGATACCGGCATGCTCAGGCACTGCAAATTCATGGCTTTTTTCTTATGGGTGATACTAGTTAGTTGTGGGGGACAAAAATCACCGCGGGTGGTATTCCAAACAGACCTGGGGGAATTTGAAGTGGAGCTTTATGCGCGAGCGGCGCCCATTACGGTGGCCAATTTTCTCCGCTACGTGGACGAGGGGCGATTTGAAGGGGGGACGTTCTATCGGACTGTGCGCCTGGACAATCAACCGGACAATGCGGTTAAGATCGAAGTGGTTCAGGCTGGGCTAAAAGATGATGATCATCCGCTGGCTTTACCGGCCATCCGCCATGAGACTACGGCCATGACCGGCATCCGACATCAGGATGGGGTCATCTCCATGGCTCGGAACGCACCAGGAACAGCCTCGTCGGAATTTTTCATCTGCATCGGCGATCAGCCAGAACTTGATTTAGGTGGCAAAAGGAACCCAGATGGACAGGGCTTTGCCGCTTTTGGTCGCGTGGTCAGGGGCATGGAAGTGGTCCGCGCCATTCATCGACAACCCGCACAGGGGCAGTGGCTCAATCCTCAAATTCCGTTCAAAGTCGCCCGGGCGCAGGCCCAATCTCATCCATCGAAACGCTAATGCGAACCTCGGATGTTCGGGTGTTGCTCTGTCACAAGCTTCTTTTGCGTCATCATAACCAGTTCATCATGGAGAGGCTGATGGTTGGCTCATTAGACCGATAAGGCTGTTTGAAAGGATCCTCCATTGATCATTTTGATATTGACAACCCTAATTTTCTTGAGCTACCTGATTATCGAGCGAATATTTTTGGAGCGGCGGTTGAAGGCGATCGCACTGCGAATCAGCGTCACAGGCACCAGGGGCAAAACCACGCTGGTTCGCATGGTCGCTGCGATGCTCCGAGCCAATGGATGGCAAGTGCTCGCGAAAACCACTGGCTCGGAGGCAAAATACATCCTCCCAGACGGCAGCGAGCAAGACATACCGCGGCGAGGTTTGCCAAGCATCTTAGAACAAAAACAATTGCTCAAAAAGGCTGTACAGCTTCGGGCAAATTGCATCGTGGCAGAAATCATGAGCATTCATCCAGAAAATCATTTTGTCGAGTCCCTGCAACTCTTGCGACCGAATATTGTGCTGCTCACCAATATTCGGCTGGATCATACTGATGCCATGGGGCAGACAACGCACGAAATCGCCCGGGTGTTTTGCCTGGATCTCCCCACTGGATCAAGGCTATTTATTCCGGAGAGCGAATTGCGAACGCCTATTATCGAAATTAGCCAGCGAGAAGGCATTGAACTGATGGCCGTTTCAGACGAGCCGATAAGCGAGCGATGGGACACAAAGATCGGACTGGCTCAGTCCCCTGGTCATGGTCGACACATCGCGCTGGTTTCAGCGCTGGGTCGCCAGCTCGGCATTGATGAGCCGATCATTACCAAAGGCATCCAGCATGCCCAGCCCGATATCGGTGGAATGAAGATATGGAAATATCGGCCCTCCGATTCTGAGAAGACCTATTATTTGGTCAATGCGTTTGCGGCCAATGATCCATTGTCAACGCGGGAGATCGTAGAATGGGTGAAAGTTCATCTCCCGGCTGCCCATCACAATTCGATCGGGCTACTGAACCTTCGCGCCGACCGCGGCGATCGGACGCTCCAATGGATTCAAGCATTGAGGACAGATCCTGCGTTCGATTTCAAGCAGCTTTTTCTGATTGGCTCCCATATCAAAGCGGTGAAGCGCTGCATCCCTTCCGCTCAAATCTTAGCCCCAAAGCAGCCTGCCGCTTTGATGAAGACCATGATAGATAGGCTCACTGACCAATCGGTGATCTTTGGCTGCGGCAACATCGCTGGCATAGGACGCTCCCTGGTGAATTATTGGAACCAAATTGGGGTAGCTTATGGGATATGAAATTTCGTTCCTTGGCCTGCTCGTGTCGCTGCTGTTCATCGGATTGACTGGATATTATCCAGGCGGAATCATTGTGCCAAGCTACTTAGTTCTATTCATCGACCAGCCAGCTCGAATCGCCGGGACGCTTGCGGCTGCACTGTTGACCTCGATCTGCTACAAAATTGCCTCGCAATATCTGATCGTATTTGGCAGAAGAAGGCTTGTTTTCATGATCCTATTTGGTGGTCTCTGGACCTTTATTTCACTGCAATTTTTTCCAGCTCTTTTGCCGGCTTCGCTGGAATTTCGGGTCATCGGCTGGGTGATCCCCGGGCTCATCGCCAATCAATTCGAACGGCAGGGCGTGCTGATTACCACTGCAGCCCTGTTCACCGTGACCGCGGTCATCTATTTTCTGGGGAAACTTCTATTCTAAAAAGATGAAAGATCTTTGCCCACGAAATGCACGGAACGGCACGAAATTAGAAAAACGAAAAGCGCTTTTGGTGCATTTTTTCTGTTTCGCGGGACAACTTTTGATAATCATTTTCATTTTAGAAATTCAGGCTATACCACTTTTTCAGGTCACAGAATTGGAACTGACACAGGATTGAAGTTTTGAAGGGCCTATTTCCGTGTGAGTTCTTTTTCTGTGTCCAAAAAGTCTGAGATTGTTCGTTTCCAAGAACAATATCAGAATTATTAAAATGAACCATGGCGGAGGCTAATTCAAATTATCCTTTGCCCATGAAATGCACGGAACATCACGAAATTAGAAGAATAAAAAGCCGCTTTGATGGCTTTTTATGTCTCATGGGACAATTTAAAATTTAAATCTTCATTTTAAAATTTCAGGTATCATCTCATTTTGTTAAAAGGTCTTTCAATCGCGAACTGGAATTCGAAATCAAGAAGCGCTCGTTTCAAACAAAAATTTCTGTGGCAGTTGCGCTTCCGGGGACTAAATTTTTGGGCTAAGGAAAAAGAGCTGCCTTAGAATGGGCACAAGTTCAGTTGGAGCTATTGACCTTAAATTTATGCTGCATTTGTTTGAATTCTGGAGCACCTGTTTGATTCTAAGATGCCTTGGCCCAGCGAAAAAAATCAGCATAAAAACAAATTGGTTGTTTTAAAGGATCAAAAAGTTTATATTAGAAAGCTCAAAAATCGGACGATACATCGATAACTGAAACTGGAGGCGATATGAGAGTCAGAACTCTTTTTCTCACTGCTTTGGTTTTGCTCAGCGGGTTTGCAGTTGCCATGGTCTTTTCGGCCAATGCCCAGACCTGCGGCAATTGCGACCCTAATCAAAGGGAATATCGGCGTGATGCGTGCACCGTGGTCATTGTTGGCAAAAAAGCTTCTGTCGATGGTTCTGTGATTTCCACCCATACCTGCGATTGCGGCGTCTGTGATTGGACCTGGCGTTACATCCCCCCGAAAGATCATGCTCCAGGGACGATGCGAAAGATCTACTGGTTCAACCAATTTGAGACCAAACCCCCGGAAAAGGGCTTGCGGTGGGATGCCATCGAAGGCAATTTTAATGGTCTGGAGATCCCTGAGGTCCCCCATACTTATGGCTACCTGCATGGCGCATTCGGCTACATGAACGACAACCAGGTGGCCATCGGCGAATCGACCATAGGGAACCGTAAGGAGATGGACAACGAGACCTCGGCGCCCAAAATGGACATCACAGCATTGACCATGCTGGCGATGGAGCGCGCGAGGACCGCCCGCGAGGCGATTCAGATCATGGGCGATCTTGCAGTGAAATACGGCTATGGCCACACCGATAATGGCGAGATGCTGGCTGTTACTGATCCCAATGAGGCCTGGATTTTCGAGATATTCCCGGTTGGTCCGCTGTGGGTGCCAGACAGCGATATGCCGGGGGCTGTATGGTGCGCTCAGCGCGTCCCAGACGACCATGTCAGTATCTGCCCCAACGAATCGCGCATCGGGGAGATCGACTTGAACAATAAGGACTATTTCATGGCATCGGAGAACGCCATTTCGTTCGCCATCGAGAATGGCTTTTATGATCCAGGCAGTGGCAAGCCGTTCAACTGGAAACGGGCATACTCGCCAAGCGAATATAGCGCCTCGAGCAGCAACGGCGCCAGAGGCCGGCTGTGGCGCTTTTTCGATCTGGTCGCGCCCTCCAAAAAATTCAGCCCAGATACGCCCAATATGGACTTCCCGTTCTCGATTAAACCGGAGAAAAAATATTCGGTCTATGATGTGATGGTCATGCTGAGGGATAAGTACGATGACACGCAATTCTGGACCGCGCGAGGCATTCAAGGGGGGCCGTTCCAGAACCCCAATTATTTGCCCTATGGCTTCACCCTGGATGGAAAAAAATACGATACACCGCGCTGTATCGGAGTGAACCGGGCCGAATATGTCGTCATCACCCAGTGCCGGAGCTGGCTGCCCAATCCGATTGGCGGATTGCTCTGGATCGGCTGGGGGGCGCAGGACACCCACTGCATGATGCCGTTCTATCAGGGCGTCACTGAAATCCCCCGATCATTTCAAATCGGCGACCATTGGCAATTCGATCGCAATTCCGCCCGATGGGCGTTCGACTATGTCGATTTCCACACCCAGGTCGTCTATTCATACGCAATCCAGGACGTTCGACAGGCCCAGGAAAAATGGGAGAAGTCAGCCGTCGAACGCACGCCCGAAATCGACCAGAAAGCGCTGGCCCTCTATAAGCAATCGCCAGAGCTCGCCCGAAAATTTTTAACTGAATATTGCAATAACAATGCTAACCTGGTGATCAATGCCTGGTGGGAATTGGGCGATCAATTGCTTGTCAAATACAACAAGCTCTGGATCTACGACGTCCAGGAACGAAAGCGCAAGCCCCTGGTGTTCCCAGAATGGTGGCTCAGAGAGCTGGTCAAATATAATGAATTAGCGCCCAGTCCCCATAAGAACGAATAGCGAGACGGCCATAAAATGGCAATGCCTTTGAGGAATGCGCTATGCCAGCACCAATGCTTCGTATTTGCTCATTGCGTTAACCAGGATTTCAATTGAATCGCTTTGGCCAAAATAGCGGAATTCTCGCTCGAAGCTTTGGTAGCGTAGCCCCCCATTCAAAATGAGATTATTTCGATCAAATCGTTCTGTTTTAAAAATCGAAACCGAACAAAGGATGTCATGCCTGCGAATGCGGGGATTCAAGTAGAAATAAAGATGCATGCATGATGGTACGGCCTACTTCTGTCATCTTGCGACAAAAAGTAGCCGCATTTTTGGTGATAGGACGATTTTAGCAGAATCACTTTAGGCAGGAAAACTCATTATGTTCTGCAATCAGATCGTTCTGACGCCATGGCTTTATTCGGAAATTAAATATATCGGCTTTGCTAAGGCATCCATTTAGAACAAATGATTGCACCATAAATATGAGGAGCTCTGTGATGGAGAATTTCAAAAAAATATCGATCATCTTCTTGCTTTGCGGCGTCATGATTTGGTCGCTGCTTCTGATCGGTCAGGAGATGAACATCCCCAAGGCCAATCTGCCCGTGCTCACGACCTCTGCTGGTCAGAGTGCGGACATCAATACCCTGAACGTCATCATGAATCAGGCTAAAGTCAAATATGATTACTGCGATGTTCCGACTGTCGAGATGCTTCAGGCTGGCGTTGGGCTGGGCGATCGCCAATCCAAAGAGGGATTTCATGTGGAGATCAAGACCGATCTGGAGAAATTCAAGAAGGGAACGCCCTACAAGACCGTGATCTTCGCCATTGGCGCCAGCCTGAAGGGCATGGGGGCATCTGGATTGACGGTGGATAGTGAAGTAAAGCGGTTGAAAGAGCTGATCGACTATTGCAAGAAGAACAAAATTCTCATCATCGCTGTCCACTCTGGTGGTGAATCCAAACGCGGGGCGCCAGGGAGCGACAATGAAAAGATGATCGATGCTGTCGCACCGTTCGCGGATTACCTGATCGTGGTCAAAGATAGCAATAAAGACGGCCGTTTCTCCAAAATTGCACAGGAAAAGGGCATTCCCATCACCGAAGTGAACTATGCCTTGAATATTGTGGCAGTGATGAAGCAGGTCTTTGGTAGCGATGAAAAGTAGCACAACAGTTTGATGCTCGACCTGCGAAAAATTATGCCAGGTCTTGGGTGGAAAGTCAGGGTACCCTGAATTGCTTCGAGGAGTAATGGATCGTCACACGTTGGATCGCGAGGATTACTGGTCACGTTGTCCGTGTAATCACACCAACTCACTTAATTCCGTAAGAAGAAAAATCGAGTAGAACATGACCCTACAAATTGGCATTATCTTCTTGATCATGGTGTTGGCCTATGCGTTGGCGAGCTGGCGGAAATTTTCGGTGGAGATCTGCATGTTGGCAGCAGCGGTCACAGGTGGAATTGCTGGGGCCTTGGTTAACACCCCCCCGATTGGCCAGCTTGCCCGACATCTGGTGGAGGGGACGCTCACCTACCTGGATGTGATGCTGTTGTTTGTCACTGCCACAGTGTTCATCAAAATCATTGCTGAATCGGGCGGAGTAAATTATGTGGTGAGAGGGATTGTCAAGGGCTTCTATCATTTGCGGCTCGTGGCGCTGCTCTTGCTGATGATCGTGATTTTGATCCCCGGGGCGCTTACCGGGGCTGGGAGCGTTTCCATTTTGACAGTCGGTGCGCCGTGCGCGCTGGCGTTACGTCACCTCGGCGTTCCGCTGCGCCGTGTTGCTGCCATTTTGTTCATCGTCGCTGGTCTCAGTGCAGCAGCGCCTCCTGTGAATATCTGGGCGATGATCCTCACGGCTGGCACCGCCATCCCGTATGTCGGCTTTGAATTGCCGCTGGGTATCCCAGTCCTGTTATTGGGCACCTTTACCGTACTGGTACTGGGCTGGAAGCGTGAGCATCACATGCCCCTCGATGAGGTGCTGAAGGACATGCCCCAGGTCCCAGCGAACATGAGCTGGTGGCGCGTACTGCTGCCATTTGCCACCTTTTTCGGGCTGGTGATCGCGTATCGCATCTGGCCGTTCTCCATGCCGATTTTGGGTTTGCCGCTGCAATTCTGCATCGCCGCTGGCGTGGCTTTGTTGGTCAGCCCCAAACGGATCAATATCCTTACCCTCAGTCGCGACACCGTCCAATTGCTCTTGCCGCTATTGGCGGCGATGGCGATCGTCGGCTCGCTGCAACAGATCATGACCGTCACCGGCGTTCGAGGCCTCATCTCGTACGCGGTTCTCAGTACCCCGCTCCTTCTGCTCTATCTACTATTGATCGTTATCATTCCGATCTCTGAAGGGGTGTTAACTTACGGTGCAGCCGCGATCATCGGTATCCCTCTCGTTTGGTTTCTGGATTCCATCGGGCTTCATGCCACCGTGGTCATCGCCGGGCTAAGTCTGCTTTGGCCATTGGGCGATGGGCTGCCACCGACCGCCTTCATCGGACGGCTCAGCGTCATGATGTCCGAATATAAAGACTCTTATTGGTCGTTCCTGCGCGCCACATGGCTGCCCTGGATCGTCATCACCATCGTCGCGATCTTAATGATTATCTTCAGCGACAAGCTGGGCTTTCTGGTACAGTAGAGCATGTAGCCAAATCAATCGATAATAACGGGGCGAATTCAACTTGGTTTAGTTTTGATCACTGTCCCATATCTGAAAGGGATCATTCACGGAGATCGTTATGCCGTTGATCATGATTATCTATTATCTAATCAGCATTTTTGTCGCTGCCATGGTGATCTGGAATTTTATCCGAGAGCGACAGGACAAAGAGAAGATGTTGCTTTATCTCATCGTATTAATCCCACTGGTACTGCGGATTTTTCGGATGAGATAGGCTTTCTGAGCATTCATCAGTGATGGAAATGCGTCCACTATTGCATCCATTTTTGGCGTAATAATGGCAGAGACCCTGGCCTGAGTGGGTCAAATCGAAGCGGATAAATCACAGATCATCGCGCTTATTCATATTGAACTGGAGCAAACTATGTCTGGGAATTGGACGATCAAATTGGTTTTTATCATTGCTATTGTTGCGATCACCCTCATCGCGGCCATTCAATTTTACCAGCATCGGCACTATCAACTCCCCATCGTGGCTGGACCCGGTGTAACGAAGGTGGTGAAATTGAGCGACTACAATCCGCGCCTGAAAGGGACAATGGCCGACACGTATGTGTTCTTTTTGGAAGGGAAAAAGCCAGGGGGCAAAGCTCTGCTGTTAGGAAATACTCATTCAAACGAGCCCGAAGGTCTGCTAACCGCGTTGATCTTCATCGAAAATGCCGTTGTCGAACAAGGGACTCTGATCATCATTCCGCAATTCAATAACAGTGGCAGCCGTGTCACCCACTTTGGCGATGGCTATCCCCTGTTCTTCGAAATCCCAACGCCCTGGGGGAGTAAAAAATTTCGCTATGGCGATCGCAATGCCGCCCCGTTGGATAGCTGGCCTGACCCAGATGTCTATATTCATTATCCCGATCGGCAATTGCTGTCTTATTTGGATGTCCGCAATGTCAATCGGACCTGGCCGGGCCGCGCCAATGGACCATTGATGGAACGCGTGACATTCGCGGCCATGCAACTCATGCGAGAGGAAGGGATCGACCTGGCGATCGACATTCACGGCGCTGAAACCATGTTCCCGGTCACCAATTGCATCGTGGCCCCCGAAAAATCCATGGATATCGCCACCATGACCTCGATGACGGTCACTGCCATGGAGGGTTTTGAGAACCATGTTGAACCGTCCCCAAAAGGGTTCCGCGGCTTATCGCATCGCGAGATCGGTGATTATTCCGACACCTTGCCGTTCCTTTTAGAGGCGCCCATTCCCTTTCTGGATCAACCGACCGGGCCGAAGACCATCGACTTGTTGCTCACGGGCAAAGATCCGTTTTTGTTAAGCCTGGCAAGACAAAAGAAGCTGTTCGTGCCGTATGATGAAACTGGCTGGCCAATCGAAAAGCGGGTGGGACAACATTGTTCTGTGGTGCTGGAGATCATCAACCAATATTCTCAGATGACACCTGCGCGCACGATCGAGATCAGCCAGGTGCCGCGCTACGCCGATGTGGTGGAAAAGGGGGTCGGATATTTCTATCATGATCCCAAACATGCCAGCCCAGATCGGGTTTATTTCAACTGAACATTTACCAGGATGAGAAAAGGATACCAGGAGAAGGACCAATCACGAAATTTACCATTAAGGTCATCAGTTGAGATGCGATTGTCGAGTCGCCAGCGGTTTTATTTTCCAGAGGCTCATGGGATCAAATGGAGAGGGGTAATTTTAATCGCCGGCATCATCAGCATGCTTGGCATCCTTTCGGTCAAGTTAATAAGGCCGCAGCATGATGCCAGCGCCTCTGCTCTCCAGCGGCAGGCCATGGCACTGATGCAAGAAGCGCTGCATACGATCAATGCGTTTTGCGATAGCGCTGGCGTCCCGATCGATATACAGATAGATCCCAATCGAACGGGTCTGATCGGGCCAGAGCTCTCTCCCATTGCAACCACCTTGGGCAATTTGGAAGCCAAGCGCACGACCACCAATCCTGCTTTTGCCGCACTCATGGTCGACCTGCTCCAACAGGCCGGGGTTGCTTCGGGAGATAGCATCGCCATTGGCTGTTCTGGATCATTTCCGGCGCTGATGATCGCCACGTTAGCCGCAGCTAAAGCGCTATCCGTCTATCCAATATGCATATTATCGTTGGGAAGCTCATCACACGGCGCCACCAATCCAGAATTCAACCTGCTTCATATCTTTGAGATTCTCTTTCGGAAGAAAATCTTCGAAGTCCCGCCGGGCGCGATTTCGTTGGGGGGCGATGCCGATGTCGGCAATGATTTCGACCCAGAAATTAAAGCGAAGCTGATCCAACAGATCGAGCACAGCGGTTTTGAATTGCTCCATGAACCGGAACTTGAAAAAAACGTAGCGCGGCGGATGGAGATTTATTTGGGGCCAAACGCCAAGGCAAGGATCGCCGCATTTGTCAATATCGGCGGGAACTACGCCAATATCGGAACCAGCGAATTGGTGCTCAAACTGAAGCCGGGACTCAATCGACCGAAAACCTTGCCAGCCAAGGCAGAGCGGGGCGTGCTCTTCGAGATGGCCAGCCGAAATATCCCGATCATCCATTTGCTGTATATCAAAGGCCTGGCCCTGAGCTACGGTCTTCCGTGGGACCCAGTGCCGCTTCCGGATTCCGCACTCCCGGCGTGGACGAAAACCACAGGGCCTCGATCCAGTTTTGTGGTCATCGCCGTCATTTATCTGGCGATGATTTTGGGATTGCTGATCTATGGCGCGATCCAGCAGCGCCGCTCTATTGGCGGAAGAGTAGAAACGCTGCAATGAAATAGAGATGACTGTCTATTTTTAGAAGATAGATATCTGGGAAATAGCGAAATTTGTCCTTTCGCGCGAAGCGACGAATCTCATAATCCTTTAAGGTATTGCTTCGTCCCTGCGCTTCTCGCAATGACGCGTTTTTTACTATATTGCAGAGCTCCATTTCAAGAGGCAAAGAGAACTGTGAAATTTTATCGCAAAGGATCGAACAACGATGCGTGATCGTCTCATCAAATTGATCTTTCTACTTTCGCTGTGGAGTGCTCCGATTTTCGGGCAGGTCATTTCACCCGAAGCTTACCTGGGTTTTAAGCCCGGAGCTGATTTTAAGCTAATGAGCTACGAGCAGGCCATCGGATATTTTGAAGTATTAGCCAGCCAGACCGATCGGATGATCGTGCTCGACATGGGGAGGACATCTGAGGGTCGCCGGATGAAATATGGCGTGGTGTCCTCGGCCGAGAACTTGAAGCAGCTCGATCATTACAAAGAATTGAATAAGAGATTGACGCTGGTGAGAGGGGTTGATGCCGACCAGGCGAAAAAGCTGGCCGAACAGGGCAAAGTGATCGTCTGGATCGATGGGGGGCTGCACGGCACTGAAGTAGCCCCGGCCCAGTTGCTCCCGCAACTTGCCTACGATCTGGTCACCATGGAGGACCCCCGGACCCAATTGATCCGGCGTGAGGTGATCACGCTGATCGTGTTCGCCAATCCTGATGGGATGACCATTGTGTCCGATTGGTATATGCCGCATGTGGGCACGCCATACGAAGTGAGCCCCATTCCCTGGCTCTATCACAAATACGCTGGGCATGACAATAATCGGGATTCGTTTGTCTCGAACTTGATCGAGACCCAAAACATGAATATCGCCACCTCACAGGTCTGGTATCCAGAGATTTTGTACAATCAGCATCAAACTGCGCCGTTTCCAGCCCGCATCTGGATCCCGCCAGATGCGGAGCCAACCAATCCCAATATCCATCCCATCAACATCCGCTGGAAAAATTTGATCGGTGCGGCGATGGGCAAGGCGTTCGATGAAGCCAATCAGCCCGGGGCTATCTCGCGCGTCACATTTGATACCTGGTATCCCGGCTATGCCACCCAGGTGGTGGATGGCCACAACACCATCTCGATCCTCACCGAGACGCAGCTCTATCGCTATGCCACTCCGCAGTTCGTTCCGCTCCGCGATTTTCCGAAGGAGCATCAGGATTTAACCCGTGGGGTATTCTATCCTAATCCCTGGCTCGGCGGCTGGTGGCGTCTCGGCGATGCCGTGGCCTATAATTGGACCGCCTGCATGGCGCTATTAGAGACCGCTGCCAAGTACCGCTACGATCTGCTGTTCGATAAATGGCGCATGGGCAAAGATGTAATTGAACGTTTTGCCAGCGAGCCACCTTACGGCTGGATCATTCCCAGCCAGCAACCCGATCCCTATTCGACCGCTAATCTCATCAATAAACTCTTGATCAATGGCATCGAGATTTACGAGTCCGAAACTGATTTTGTGCATGACGGGATCACTTTTCCTAAGGGTAGCTTTATTATCCCAACCAGCCAGCCATTCGGTCTATTTGTAAAGAATTTGTTCGAATACCAGGAATATCCGGACCTGAGGAAATACAAGCATCTCTGGCAGGGGTTAGTGGATTCGCCCAAAATGAGCCGCGAGCCAATTCCTGCTTACGACGCCGCCGGCTGGACGCTTCCGCTGCAAATGGGCGTGGCATATCAACAGATCAGCAAGCCCTTCGAGGTCAAAAGGCGACGGATTACGCAAGCTGAGCTTTCGGCCGGGCAACTGAGCGGCACAGGCGATCAGTTGATCTTTTCCAGCAGCGATAACGGAAGCTACATCGTGATCAATCAAATTCTTGCCGCAGCCGGAAGAGTGAGACGCAGCACTGAGCCCTTCACCGTAGCAGGCAAAAATTATCCCCGAGGCTCATTCCTGGTCGATGCCAACAGCGTTCAGCCAGAACGGCTTCGCGGTATTCTCTCAAAGGTGAAGGTCCATGCCCAGCGCGGATCCTTATCCGTCAACAGCCTAACAGTAAAGAAACCGCGCATCGGGCTTTACAAATCATGGATCGCTGTGATGGATGCTGGCTGGCTGGCCTGGATTTTCGAACAATTTGCTTTTCCATTCGATACGCTGACGAATGCCATGATCAAAGCCGGGAATCTCAACAAGCGGTATGATGTCATCGTTCTGCCAGATCAGTCGACCAGTTCCATCATCGAAGGTCATCGGAAAGGCACCATGCCCCCAGATTATGTGGGCGGCATCGGACTGGATGGGGTCGATCGGCTCAAAGAATTTGTGCGCAATGGCGGTCGGATCGTCTGCAACGAATCGTCCTCCGATCTTGTGATCAAGCATTTCTATTTTCCGCTGAAAAATGCGCTGGAAAACGTCAAACCAGATAGCTTCAGCAATCCCGGTTCGATTCTGAAGATGAAGTTCGATATTACCCATCCTCTGACCTATGGGTTAGAGGAACATGGCTATGGATTTTTTGCCAGCGGCTTTGTGTTCGAGACCATTTCAGACACGGGTAAAAAAATCCAACCAGAGAAAGAAACTGGTCCAGAAAAAGAACCGAAGGCGAAACCCAGGCTGCCAGTCTCGCCCAAATACATTAAAATCGAGCCCAAAACCGTGGTCAGTTTCCCCGACGATTCGTTGCTTGTAAGCGGCTGGATTCTGGGCGAACGGCTGATCCGTGATCGACCGACGGTTCTGGAGGTACCTTATGGCAAAGGCAAGGTCATCTTATTTGGGTTCAATGTTCACAACCGAGCCCAGGCATTTGCCACCATGAAGCTGTTGTTCAATGCAATGTATTATTAGAAGAAACCATGGCACAATGCCCTGCACCGCTGATTGATCATGGCATCCGATGATGCTATTTGATAGACTTCTGCAAGATAGTGAGTTTTATCATTCCGAGCGAATCGAGGAATCCTAAATCTCTTTGAGCATCAAAGGATTGTTTCGTCGCTCTGCTCTTCGCAATGACTCGTTTTTCGCTATTTTGTTGACCTCTGATCCTATTCAATGAAAGGGGTATGTTCTCATGTCACCCAAGAAATCGTTATTCGCTTACCCTATCACCCTATTCTCGATCGCGTTGGTGATAGCCCTTATCTGGTCCATATCCTCCCTGGCCACAGAAAAGCCGATTCTGCATGGGCGCCATTGGGTGGCGATTACGGGCAAGCCTTTGGCCGCCACTGCTGGGGCAAGAATTTTCATTCAGGGTGGCAATGCAGTGGATGCAGCCTGCGCGATGCTGGCCGCTGTTTGCACCATGCACGATGTGCTGAGCTGGGGCGGCGAAACCCAGGCATTGATCTTCAACCCGTTCACCCAAAAAGTCATCGGGGTAAATGCGCTGGGGGTCGCGCCCACGGGGGCAACCCCGGAGTATTTCAAAGCACTTGGCATGAATTATCCCCCAGAATACGGCCCCCTGGCTGCGGTGACGCCTGGCACTCCCGGCGGCCTGATGGTGATGCTGGCGGAATTCGGCACCATGAGTCTGCAACAAGTGCTCGCCCCAGCCATGGAGCTCGCCGAAGGTTATCCCATCGAGCATGAGCTGGTTCAAAGCATCGAACGCCATAAACAGCAGATCAAGGAGTGGAAATATTCCACACAGATATTGCTTCCCCATTTGGGTGAAGCCCATGAAGCCCCTCATCCCGGGGAAATTTTTCGACAACTGGACCTGCTGAATACGTTAAAAAAATTGGTCGAAACCGAGGCCGAAGCGCTTGCTGCTGGTAAGGATCGCAAGGAGGCGATCTATGCCGCTTACGATCGTTTCTACAAAGGCGATATCGCCGAGGAATTCGCCCGCGGCTGTCAGGAATTGGGTGGATTGATCACCAAAGACGATCTTGCCAACTGGCAATATTATCTCGAATCCCCTGTGATGACCCGCTATAAGGGAATCGAAGTCTATAAATTGACCACCTGGGTGCAGGGTCCTGTCATGCTACAAGCGCTAAATATGCTGGAGAACATCGATCTCAAAGCCATGGGATTCAACAGCGCCCGCTATATCCATACGCTTTATCAGGTGATGAATCTGGCATTCGCAGATCGGGATTTCTATTATGGCGATCCTTATTTCCCACCAGAGGAGCCAATTAAAGGCTTGCTCTCCAAAGAATATGCACGAGAACGGCTTAAGCAGATCAATTGGGAGCGGAATGATCCGACCATTGGGCCAGGCGATCCCTATCCTTTTGAGGGGAAAAAAAATCCCTTTCTGCATTACATCAAACAACAGAATCGGATGGACGCCAAAAACAAGGCTCGCACCAGCTCGGCTCCCGATGCCGCGATCGACGAGCTTTTTGGTCGAGGAACCACCTCCATCCAAGCGGCTGACAAAACTGGCTGGGTCGTTTCTGTTACCCCCAGCGGCGGCTGGATGCCTGTCTGCATCGCTGGGACGACAGGCATCGGCATGAGCCAGCGAATGCAGAGCTTCGTGCTGGATCCATCGGAAAATCCCTATAACGTCGTTGCCCCAGGCAAGCGCCCCCGCGCCACGTTAACTCCCACCCTCGCGCTGAAGGACGGCCGTCCCCTCCTCTCTTTCTCGATTCAGGGTGGCGATACGCAGGACCAAAACTGCCTCCAATTCTTTTTGAACGTTGTCGAATTCGCCATGAACGTCCAGGAAGCCTGTGAAGCGCCCAACATCAACAGCTACCAAATGTTCAGCTCTTTCGGCAAACACGAAAAATTTCCCGCTCGCCTGATGTTGAGAGATGATATACCCCCATGGGTCAGAAAAGAGTTGGAACAAATGGGTTACGAACTCCGATTCAGCCGCAAAACTTCTGGCCCAATGAACGCGATCTTTTTTGATTGGGAACATGGCAGCTTCTGGGGTGGATCGAGCAATTACGGCGAAGACTATGGTATCGCCTGGTGATGCAGGTCTTTTTTCAATGCGATAGTTTGTTTTGGTTTCTCGACAAGCCCATTGATTCTTAGTAGCTGAAGCCCATGGTAGGATCCTTCATTTCAGAAAAAGAGCCATGAAACCAACCTATATATAACAGTGAAGATGCACCCAATCGTTCTGGGTGTTCATGACGACATCGATTGCCTGTTCCACCTCGCCCCAAAAGGCTTAATTCGATTTGACTGGGCTTCCGTAAGGGATAAAGGCGACTATCTTGATCGCTGTGAGCAGCACAAATTTGCAGCAAAAATTTACATTGACATTTTAGATGACAATGAGTATATTATGCACTCAGAATTAATCGTGTCCCATTTATTAAGATAACCACTCAATTCGATGAAGCTTCAGCGACGTTTTTCTTTGCTCATTTTGCTTCTTTTATTTGCTCAGTGTCGTTTCCTTTCGATACAGCAACCTCGAAGTGCTCAACCCGATGAAATCATTTCGATTCGAATCACCATTTTCGATAACATCGTCCCCGAACCCAATCCCCACAAGGGCGTGCTGTGCATTTTAGTGCCCCAGGATTGGTCGTTCATTTCAGGCGATTACAGCGGCGATCTCGGGACTGGAGCAATGGAATGGGCACCAAATTGGGCCGATTCCGTGGAAGCGCATTATCCCGCCGCCGCTTTTGGCTTGAACATGAAATGGATCGGATTGACTTCCGATACTGGCTACATCTATCAGAATCCCATCACTGTGACGGCCGATGTCCGATTGGAGGTCGGCCAGAATGAAGGGCATTTCAATCTGGCCTATTTGGTCACCAAAGCCACGGGCGGGCTGATCGGCAGCGATCCATCCTGGGCGCCGCTCTCCTTCCCCCATCCCATCGGCGTGCCCGATTCGGGACAGGTAGTGCGGCCCTTCGTAGTCGAACGAGCCGTTGATTGGGATGCGCTGCTGGATCGCACGTCGGGCTGGACAGGCGCTGATGGTATCTATTCCATTCCGCTCTCGGGCGTGGAAACTCCCTCCAGTTCCACCAATGAGCGCACCTTGTTGGTCTTCAGCGATACGTTCATCGGCAAGGTCGATGCCAACAATCAGCGCAAAGACACGAAGATGGTCAACAATACGTATGCAATTTTACATGGCAATCAGCCCGATCCCCAGCAAATCCAATTTTTCTGGCGATCCGATGCCAACAAACAGCCGCAATCGGTATTTGTACCTGAAACGCCGAACGCCAAACCAGGCGATTGGTACTGGTTGATGGATGGGGTGGCGCTCAATGAAAAAATTTATGTTTTTGGATTGCGATTGAATACGGCGAGCGGCGGTGGCATTTTTAATTTCAAGACCGTCGGCGTCAACTTGCTGTCGTTCACGCTCGATGCCTCCGATAGCGTTCGAAACTGCCAGCAGCTCGATACACCGCTGTTCTATAAAAATGAAGCCGAGGGCTGGGAGATCGTTTTGGGCCAGGCCGTGATGCCGATGACCGAAGCGTCGGGCAATCCCCATCCCGATGGCTATCTCTATGTTTATGGCCCCCGCAGCAAGGCGAGCACCAAAGAACTGGTTGCCGCCCGAGTGCTGCCTGCTGAAATAGAAGATTTCGGCAGATGGCAATATTGGGACGGTTCAGGGTGGACAGCGGACATCGCCAATTGCGCCCCTATTACCAACGGCATTTCCCAGGAGTTCAGCGTTTCGCCGCTTAATGATGAAAAATTTATCCTGGTATTTCAGTTTGGGGATCAGGTGGGATTTCGCATCGGGGATAGTCCCGTGGGACCGTTTCACTTTTACAGGGAAATCTGGAATTGCCCCGAAGTGCTGGAAGATCCGTACATCCTGGTGTATAACGCCAAAGCCCATCCGCATCTTTCGCCGCCAGGAAAACTGCTAATCAGTTACAACGTCAACACGTTCGATTTTTGGGATCACTTTTCCAATGCGGATATTTATCGGCCCCGTTTCATCACGCTGGAATTGAACGAGCAGGTGACCAAAATCGAAAAAAAAAGTAAACCGCCCGAGGCGTTCTTTCTGGCCCAGAACTATCCCAATCCATTCAATGCCACTACCCGAATCGAATTTCGATTGGATCGCAACTCCCAGGTTCTTTTGAAAATCTATAATCTCCTGGGACAGGAATTGAGAACGCTGATCCAGAAAAATTTAGGTAGTGGATTTCATTCTTTCATCTGGGATGGCAAAGATGACTCTGGCGCAGCGGTGGGTTCGGGAGTTTATATTTATCGAATTCAGATCGATCGAGATGTTGAATATAAAAAAATGTTGCTGTTGAGATGAGATAATTCAAGGGGATTCGATTTAAATATATTCTCCAACGGATAGAAACAACCCAACGGATGTTATTTTAGATTTATCTTTATAAAATTTGGAATTCGTTATTCTAACGCCAATTGTTTTTTGGTAGAAAGAAAGCTATCAGAATTAAAAATATATTTCTGTGGGAGTCCATTTCTGTGGGAGAAAAATTTTGAATTTTATTACTTCGGCTTTATCCTGGAACAAATCAATTTTCTCCAACGGATAGAAACAACCCAACGGATGTTATTTGTGACTTTCTTTAGCGATTTAAAAAATTTGCAGAGCCAGGGTCAATTATCCTTCGGCTGGATAAAAGCTAAAGATTTCAAAAATTCATTTCTGTGAGATTTCAGTTCTGTGGGAGAAAAATTTTGAATTTTATTATTTCGGCTTTATCCTATAACAAATCAATTTTTCTTAACGGATAGATGAATCCAGCGGATAAAATGCCCAAGAATAAAATCCGTTGGGTTGTTTCTATCCGTTGGAAAAAAATTTTTGGTTTTATTACTTCGGCTTTATTCTGGAACAGATCAATTTTCCCCAACGGATTGATGAAACCAACGGATTAAAAACCAAAATCAAAATCCGTTGGGTTGTTTCTATCCGTTGGAGAAAAATTTTAGGTTTCGTTATTTCGGTTTTATCCTTGAAGAGATCAATTTTTCCCAACGGATTGATGAAACCAACGGATAAAAATCCCAAGAATAAAATCCGTTGGGTTGTTTCTATCCGTTGGAGAAAAAAATTTAAATCTGAACAAAAAATTGGATCCATGAAATTCAGCTTGATAAAAAAATCCAACTTCTCCTTTCATTCACCGATTTTCAATTTCATCATTCCATTTTCCATTTTTCTTTTTTTGGCTATTGGCTGCAAAATCTCAACTACAAATCAATCCAAACAGCTCTATCACCAATTTCAAAATCCCCCTTCAACCTTTCTTCCAACCGTATATTGGTTCTGGAACGGTAAGATCGACAACGATCAAATCAAATGGCAGCTCGAGGAGATGAAGGCCAGCAACACCGTCGGCAGCGTCTGCATCCTGGCCTGGGAAGGATTGGCAATCGACTATCTCTCTGACGAATGGTTCGATAAAGTCAAATACGCCTGCGGGATCGCCCAGCAGCTTGGGCTGGAGATCTGGCTGTACGATGAAATCCGCTGGCCCAGCGGCCATGCGGGCGGGAAGGTGCTGGACTCCAATCCACAACTGAAAGCCACCTGCCTCTCGCAAACCGAGCAGCGGGTGAGCGGCAAACAGAAGATTACTTTTCCGATCCAGTCCGAGCCAGTCGCCATCATCGCTGGGCAGATAAAAGATAATGTCATCGCCGAATCCAGCCTGGTCGATCTCACTTCTTTTTTTGATGGCAAAATTTTTTGCTGGGATGTGCCTGAGGGCGATTGGTCCATTTTTATCTATTCGACCGAATCTTGTACCTTCAAGCCGACTTTTCTGGATCGGGAGTATGTTGATCTGCTCAATCCCGAGGTGGCCAGGAAATTTATCAGCCTCACGCACGAGGAATATTTCAAACGAATGCCCGGGTATTTCGGCAGCCCCATTAAAGCCATCATCACTGATGAGCCTGGCTGCTATTGCAATTTGAAAGCGTTTTTGATCAATCCCGAAACCGTCGCCTGGACGCCTGCGTTACTCACTGCGTTCCAGTCCCGAAAAAATTATGATCTGAAAAAATATCTCCCAGCCCTATGGCATGACATCGGAGCGAAGACGGCTCAAATTCGAATCGATTTTTATGACGTGCTCTCCGATCTCTTGCAGGCATCCTATTTCCAGCCGCTGCATGATTGGTGCGAGGCGCACCACATCAAGCTGAACATCCAGCCTGCCCATGAGGAGACGATGAAGTACTCCACGCTGATGCAGGGCGATTATTTCAAGGCCATGGAATATTCGCATCTGCCTGGCTGCGACGATGTCTATTCGTGGGACAAAAGTCGCATCACGCCGAAGCTGGCCGCCTCGGCCGCTCACAGCTTTGGCAAGCAGGACGTCTATTGCGAAGTCTTTGGCGCTTATGGCTGGGATGTGACATTGGAAAGAATGAAGGCGATGACGGATTGGCTGTTCGCACGGGGTGTCAATCGCCTGCTACTCAGCTCGTTTTATTTTGCCTCCGAAGGGGACTGGCGTTTTGAAATTCCGCCGTCTTTGTTTATTCAAAATACGCTCTGGCCATATTTGCCTCATTATACCAGTTATGCGCAGCGGCTATCGTTTATGCTTTCAGGCGGCAGGAAGCTGGCCTCCATCGCCATGCTCTATCCAAATCAAAACGTTCAGGCTGCCCTTTCGCCGCTGGATGAAAAATTGGCCGATAGAATCGATAGCTCCTTCATCCGATTGTCCAATTTTTTGTTAGAGCATCAGCTTGATTTTGATTATCTAAATGAAAAAGCTTTAACCCAGGCTGAAATCAAAGCGGCAACAAACAAAGCTATTTTGAGATTGAACCACAAGGAATTCTGGAACGATTATGAACTGCTCATTCTGTCCATGGCAAAAATTCTTGAGCCAATGGCTTTGAAAAAGCTCAAGAATTTTTATGAGCGGGGCGGCATGATCATCGCTTATGGTACCTTGCCCCTGCTCAGCCCTGACGGAACAGATTTAACATCGGATGTCCGCCAAATCTGGCGTGACGCTGCTGGCTCAAGCACCAATCATAACGGCGGCAAGGCTTTTTTCATTAAAAGCAATCTCGATTCAATTCGGACTATCATCGAAAGCTGCATCACTCCTGACCTCCGCATCGAGTCTCCGAATAAAAACATCAGCTTCATCCACAAAATCAAAGATGGGCAGGATATTTATTTCATCGCCAATAGCGATAGCGTTCCAGTTCGCACCAGGGCATCCTTTTTGAGCCAGGGGATTCCGCAAAGCTGGCACCCCGAAGATGGCACGATGAGCAATGCCTGCCAATTTCAGCGAGAGGGCGATCGGACTATCATGCCGCTGGAATTGGATCGCTATGGCTCACTGCTGATCGTCTTTGATCGAAGTAGCGCCGAAGGTCCGCATGTCGTGCAGTCCAATATGCATATCGAGCGGATCGAAATCAGCGGCGATTCGCTCGTTGTCTCTGCTACAGCGATGGAGATTGGAGAAAATTATGTGATTCTTTCCTGGCGGGGACAGCAATTGGAACGGCGATTTTGGGCCGAAGCGCCAGATACAATCGAGCTGGCTGATGTTTGGCATTTCGAGCCAGCGGATTCTTCATTCCCTGCCGAAATCCGAATTTCAGGCAGTTGGACTGAAGAGCAGACAATTTCTCAGTTAGATGGTTCGGCCATTGCGCCAGCTCATCCCTATTTTTCGGGCACAGGGGGTTATTCTCAAACAATTCATCTTGATGAAGCGTTGTTGGCAAAAAATAGCAGGGTCATTTTAAAAGCTGGGGTCAGGGACATTGCTGAACTCTGGCTAAACGGCGTCAAAGTGAGTGAACGCTGCTGGCCGCCATTCGATTTTGATATCGCCCGCTATTTGAAAGCAGGAGAAAACGATGTAGAACTACGGATCACCAATACGCCAGCGAATCGCCACATGCTTTCTCCCCAGCCCTATCGATTGGGCGAACAATGGGGCAAGATAGCGCCATCGGGGTTGATGGAAAGGGTGAGGATACTGAGGTATGATATTTTGAAGATCGGATTTTTTATCAAAAGGTGATATTGGATATTGGATACTGGATATTCGATACTGGGAATCTACTCAAGCGAAACAGCTTGCCACAGGGTAATTGGCAGCATAATCTAGTTCCCCCCTTTGAAGGGGGGACAGGGGGGATGTCGATGGATTCCACAGAGTGATTCCCGATACGAAGCGCTAACAGCAGGATGATTTATAGCAGGATTATTGATTAAAGAATCTTTTTAATTATCCTGCTAAAAATCATTCTGCCATTTCAATTGAAATACGAAGTGATTGATTGCATAATCTAGTTCCCCCCTTTGAAGGGGGGACAGGGGGGATGTCGATGGATTCCATAGAGTGATTCCCGTTGCGAAGCTGCTGACAGCAGGATGATTGATAGCAGAATAATTTTGATCATTCTGCGATAAAAATTATCTATGTGGTTTCTCATTTATGTCCGTTCCAGAAATTGATGAGGAGAACGCCATGCAAAAATTCAAAGGCCGATTTGTTTCGATAATTTGCTTCGTTTGGCTCGCCGCCTTTTTGCCCCTGCTGCTATTGGCTGGCACGTCTGGCAAAATTGCGGGGGTCATCAAAGACAAAAAAACAGGCGAACCGCTGCCTGGGGTCAATGTTATGATTTTCGGCACGCAGTTGGGAGCGGCATCGAATATGCAGGGCAGGTACTTCATTCTCTCAGTGCCGCCAGGCAGTTACACGCTGAAGATCACCATGATGGGCTATCGAACCGCTGAGATCAAAAACGTCAGGGTCAGCATCGACCAGACCACCAGCATCGATGTCGATCTGGAGCAGGAAGTGCTGGACCTGGGTGAGACCGTGGTGGTAGTAGCCGAGCGGCCAGTCATTCAAAAAGACCTCACCACCAGCCAGGAAGTGGTCGCCTATGATGAAATGCAAAGAAGCATCGCCACTCGGGTGACCGAGGCGGTCAACTTGCAAACGGGCGTCTTCTTCGATCCGATTCCTGTGGAGGGCAATCTCTCTGGCACAGGTCGGGGCGAGAAGCGCTATTCGATCCGTGGCGGCAGTCAGGATCAGGTGGTCTGGTTTGTAGATGGCAGCCGCGCCGCTGCTATGATCGAAGGCAAAGCTGACGCTGGGGGATCATTCACTCAAATCAATCAGGAAGCAGTCAAGGAGATTCAGGTCATTACCGGTGGGTTCAATGCCGAATATGGCCAGGCTCAGTCCGGTATCGTCAATGTAATCACCAAAGAGGGTAGCCCCTATTACACTTTCTCGGTAGATTATCAGTATGGAGCGCCGCATCAGCGCCATTTTGGGACCTATCTCTATGACAGAAAAAAGAACATCGAATTCATCCGACATACGCTCATCGACAGCGTCACTGGACAAGCTTATTTAGATCCAAAATGGTGGACCCCAGAACGGCAAATGCAGGTGTATGATTATCGCAAATACGCTGAACAGGATTTTCGATTTTCTTTCGGGGGGCCAATTCCTGGCGCCTTTCTGCCGATCATCGGAAGCGAGATCAAAAAAATGACGTTCTTTTTAACCGGCTGGCATCAGCAATTGCCTTACGAGTTGCCCCGGCCTCGGGCAGTCCGACGTTTAACCAATTTCAATCTGAGCGGCAAATATGCCGTATCCTCCAACCTGAACATTAAGTATGGCATGATGTACAACTTCGATGCTCATGCCACAAATGCTGAGGAATCATTCCCGCTGCGCGCCAAATATTATCGCGGTTATGGTTCGATACTGGACAATTATGTATCTCAAGGACGCCTATCGCTGAGCCATGTGATTCGACCGGAGATGTTCTACGAACTCAAGCTCAGCTCCTACAGCTTTCGTCAGAAAGAGCGGCCAAGTCCTTATCGGGTTCTGGGCGAAAGCAAAAAGCCCGATGTCTGGGGATGGCATTATTACGATGATTTCGAATCTGAGCCGTTCATCGCGCATCTGTTCAGTCCTTATGCCGATAATCGAACCAGCTATTTATCCTTGTCCGGCAATTTTAATTGGCAAGCAAATGCGAATAACTTATTGAAGACTGGGTTCGAATTTTATTATCACATTTATGCTGAAGATAGCTGGGTTTTGTCCTCGTTTAGCGATGATTTAAAGGATTGGCGATTGCGTGGGCTAAATGAAACATTCCATCCTTTGCAGCTCGGGATTTACCTCCAGGACAAAATGGAATTTGAAAGCATGATTCTCAATCTTGGAGTTCGATATGATTATTATAATGGCAATCGCGATTGGTTCACCAAGGATAGTTTTGTTTGGAATCCGTCTTTGGATCCAGCTTACAACCCGGCAGCCGATCCTGATGCCGATGGGCTGGATACGTTGGGACATCGAAAATGGAGCTTCGAAAATGTGCTCGCCAAGCCACGAAAACCTGTAAGACCTTTCCATTCGATCAACCCCCGACTCGGTATTTCCTTCCCGATCACGGACAATTCGGTTTTTCATTTTAGCTACGGCCATTTCTATCAAATGCCACCGATCAACGCCCAATTTGAATTGAGCTATTTTCGACCAGTGCCGTTCATTAAAAATTCTCCGCCGCCAGGTCCCAATAATACTGATCCTGAGCGAGTGATCAGCATGACATTGGAGCCGCTCAAACCAGAGAAAACGATCCAATTTGAAATGGGCATCAAACATCATTTTGAACATTTAGCGGTAGTGAATCTAACCGGTTTTTATAAAGATGTGTTCGATCAGCATGAACGGCCAGGATTTTTGCGCGATTTGGTTTACGGTGTCGATCCCTACGGCCGCACGTCCAATTTGCCCTTTTCGACTCATTTCAGCGGCGATTACGGAGATGCTCGTGGTATAGAATTCAGTTTGAAGACGCTGTTCAGCAATGATCTAATTGTCAATCTCAACTACAGCTTTTCGAAAAGCACCCATGGGACAGCTACGCCCGCTCGGGTGAATATCGACAAAGATGGTAAGGTCACTTACCAGTGGTATGTGGAGGCATCGGATCGGTTGCCCACGGAAAACAGCTACAGCCGTCCGCATATTTTGCGGGCCAATTTTTATCTGCAATACCCAAAACAGTGGCGAATCCCGTTGCTGACGCCGCTGTTCGGTAACAGCGATCTGAGCCTGCTCTATACTTATGTCAGCGGTCAGGCGTTTACCTATTTAGAGCCAGACGATCCGCCCGATCTGCTGGACAACCATCGCTTTCCTGCTCGACAGACGTGGGATTTGAAATTCGATAAGTATTTCAAGATTGGTGTTCACACCTTTACGCTGTACACCAGGATCACCAATCTGTTCAATCAGAAAAATATTAAAAATTATGGTCACCCCTATCCGTATGATGGCGGGGCGCTGGAAAAATTTGTCGAGACGGGCCAGCCCACGCTGATCGATTCCGATGGCTACGATATCAGCTACATGATCTATTATGAGCCGAGGAATGTTTTGGTGGGGTTGAAATATAATTTTAAGTAGCGATGCTCTTTCAAAGATTTGTGATCTTTGAAAACATAGGCCAATTGCCTTAATTGCCCAACGGATAGAAACAACCCAACGGATTTTTTTCTCAGGTATTTGATCCGTTGGTTTCATCTATCAGTTGGGAAGATGAACATTGATTTTTTTCCAACGGATAGAAACAACCCAACGGATTTTTTTCTCAGGTATTTGATCCGTTGGTTTCATCTATCAGTTGGGAAGATGAACATTAATTTTTTTCCAACGGATAGAAACAACCCAACGGATTTTTTTCTCAGGTATTTTATTCGTTGGTTTCATCTATCAGTTGGGGGAAAGAATTAGTTTTAATGCCCAACGGATAGATGAATCCAACGGATTTTAAAAGCTGATTTTTGCAAAGGATTTTAATTTGAATTGTTTTTATCAGTTGGTTTCATCTATCAGTTGGGCGAGAAAAAAAATCATCATAATCCAACAAATGATCTTGAAAAAAACTGTTTCCAGATAACCATGGAGCTAATAATGAGATCAAAATTTAATCTCTTTCTCACGATGGCAATGCTATTCTGCCTGGTCAGCGAAAATCTCTGGTCTCAATATCGAGAACCGCTCTTCAAAATCCACGATCGGGGTCGACTCTGGGAGAGCATGAAGGATAACGGCCAGATCGGCGGCGTGTTTTCGAGCTTTCAGTACTATCCCAGCACGGACTGGCCAGGCGGGCCTGCGATTTTGCCCAACAAGGACGAGCAGCGCTCTTACTCCCAGGGCGGCGGTTTCTGGGTCGGCGGCAAAAATCTCGATGGCTCGGTCTTTCTCGATGAATGCGGCCCGTTCCTCTATGTCGATCAGGGCGCCTTTTTTGAAATGAAAGAGGAGGAAAATTTCATCGGTTCGCCCAATTTCAATCCCAACGAAGCCGAAGAAAAGATCACGGCGCACTGGAAGACCAGCCGTGGCATCGAAGTACGGCGGGTCAGTCGGGCGTGGAGCTATCCTGTCTTCGCCGACTTTATCATCATCGAATACACCTGCATCAACAGCTCGACGGATAAACTGACCGATGTCTATTTCGGCTTCCCGTACCTGCTGCGGCCCAGCTACCAGGATGTGGTGGTGCAGGGCTTCTGGGGCGACAACGACAATATCGATGACGAGCGGATTGGCTATGATGAAGCGAGGAAATTATTTTACGCTTACGATTACAAGCCCAGCATCGAAACGGATTGGAGCATCGGGAATTATTGGGACAAACGGGGCGAACTGCGCACCCCAGGCTATGCTGGTTTTGCGCCGCTGTTCTTTACGCCTGCCAAAGACGGTCGTCCCCAGCCTGCGACGGTTTATTACGCCCAGATCATCAACAATGCCCATCGGCTCACGCTGGCCAATCAATCCGAGGCGACGCTGTACGGCATTTTGAACGGCAGCGACCGCACGTTGATGGATGCCCATCCACTGGAGAACGTGTTATCGCCATTTCTGCTGCAAGGATTTGGCCCCTACGATCTATCGCCCAGGGATTCGGTCAAAATTGTCATCGTCGAGGCGGTGAATGGCATTCCGCTCGATCTGGCGGTGAAAGGATTGGCGTCGCAATCAGTGCTGCCCGCAGGATTGGATTCGCTGAAAAAAACCGTTGATCGAGCCAAAGTGCTATTCGACAACAATTATGTTCCAGCGGCCCTGGCGCCTCCTTCGCCCAAAGCAGAATACTATGTCCTGCCATCGACTCAGGAATTGGTCATTATCTGGGACGCCGATGTCGAGGATTGGGTGGATCCGCTGACGGGCAACAAAGACCTGGCCTATTACAACATCTATCGCAGCAGCCGTTCCTTCATCGGGCCATTCGAAAAGCTGAAACGAACGGGCATCAAAATTTCGGGCACGGATCGCACCCGCTATTTCGACACCGAATTGGGAAAATGGAAATACAAGGACAATACGGTGCAGGTCGGCGTGGGCTATTTTTACGCCATCACTTCGGTGGACGTCAACGGCAACGAGAGCGGCATGGTCAATCGCAATGTGCAGCCGCTGCGAACCGCCCGCTCGCCTGCCGAAAACGCATTGAACGTGAGCGTGTTCCCCAATCCATTTCGATTGGTCTCAGGGCTGCCCACGGCAGGCGAGGAGAGCTCCATCGTGTTCACCAACCTGCCAGCCAAGTGCACGATCCGAATCTACACGGCCAGCGGCGATCTGGTGCGAACCCTGGAGCATGATAGTCCGACCTCGGGCGAGCACGTGTGGGATCAATTGACCGACTCCCGCCAGAAGACAGCAGCAGGCATTTATTTGTACACGGTGGAATCGGAAGTGGGGAATGCGAAGGGGACGCTGGTGTTGATTAAATAAATTTTCAAATCACAAAAACCAAATATCAAATAAAACACAAAAACCAATAAACAATGATCAAATCCGTTCTGCCATATTCTTTCGTTGCATTTTTTAGTCGGTATGGACTCTGCTTGTTTGAAATTTAGAATTTTATTATTGGAATTTATTTGTACTTTGTTTTTTGTTTATTGGGATTTTCAAAGGAGATCTTCTCATGAAAATAAAATTAGCTCTACTTTCAATTCTCCTAATGACCAACCTCGCTCTGGCCCAATGGGACTATGGTTTTGATTTCAATAAAGCGGGGACGGCGGGTTTACAGTTCTTGAAGATCGGCGTGGGGGCCAAGGAGAGCGCCATGGGTGAGGCGGCGCTGGGCGTTTCCAAAGGCGCCAATGCCATCTTCTGGAACCCTGCGGGCATCGCTTATGCGGCGCAGCGTGAGGTCACTTTTTCGTACACCCAATGGTTGCTGGATATCAACCATAGCGCCACGGCCATCACCATGCAGGTCAAAAATGTCGGGACGATTGGCCTGAGTCTGCTTTACATGGGCCTGCCCGAATTTCAGGAGACCACGGTGCAGCAGCAGGACGGCACAGGCCGAATGGTGAACGCTTATGATCTGGGAATCGGATTGGCCGTGGCCAGGCGGTTCACGGATAAGCTGGCCATGGGCGGCCAAATTCGCTACGTGAAAGAGCAACTGGATCACGATTCATTTTCCAACATTCTGCTGGATATTGGTGCCATCTATTTCACGGGCTTCCGCCATCTCAACATTTCGGTCTGCGCTCAGCATTTTGGGCCTGATATCAAAATGCTGCGGGATAAATTCCGCATGCCCCTGGCCTTCAAGGTCGGACTGGCGGATGACCTGCTCAATTTCGAAGGTCAGCGATTGACCCTGGCCATTGACCTGGTTCATCCCACGGACAATACCGAGCGGATGAACTTCGGATTAGAATATGGCTTTTTCAATTGGCTGTTCCTGCGGGGCGGTTATCGCCTGAATGCCGATATCGGCAATTGGTCCTTTGGCGCAGGACTGAAGCAGTCGTTCATCGGCGTCAATGGCTCGATTGATTATTCGTTTTCCGATTATGGCGAGATCATGGGAGGAGTCAACAGGCTTAGCATTTCTTTTGGATTTTGAATGCAATGAAGCAGCGGCTTAAATCATTGAAAGGCTAAAATAAAATCCAAATCCTAAATGACAAATCCCAAATAAATTCCAAATACAAAATTTCAATTCCCAAATTTAGATAGGCCGATTAAGTTTGGAATTTGGCCTTTGCTTTTTGAAATTTGTTTGAAATTTGGTGTTTGAATTTTAGTGATTTGTTTAAGATTTAAAAATAATGGTTGATTTCAAGGAGTTCTTATGCCCCAAAACTACGAATTTCATGTTATTTCCAACACCCACTGGGATCGGGAGTGGCGCTATCCGTTTCAAGAGACTCGGACGCATTTAGTTGAATTGATGGACTGGTTATTAGAGCTATTCGACAAATATCCTGACTACAAGCATTATCATCTCGATTCTCAAACCATTCCGCTGGAAGATTATCTCGAGATTAGACCTGAAAAGAAAGACATTTTGAAAAAGCACATCTCTGAAGGGCGGCTGCTGGTTGGTCCCTGGTACACCTTGCCCGAAATGAACACAGTGAGCGGGGAAGCCATTATTCGGAATTTGATGAGAGGGCACAAAATAGCTTCGGAATTGGGACGGGTGATGAAGATCGGCTATACGCCAACTTCCTATGGGCAGCTTTCGCAGATCGCTCAAATCTACGCTGGCTTCGGCATCGATGGCATGATGTTCTATCGGGGCATTGCCCGAGAGGAATGCGCTGCCGAATATATTCTGGAAGCGCCCGATGGCAGTCGAATTTTGGGACTCCGATTGAGCGCCCTGTTCAGTCGGGCTTCATTCTGGATCCATCTGTTCCGAGCCACCATGTACGAGAACGCTTACCATGACGGCTACTACCGCTGGGAATCGGGCATGACGCCGTTCCGCCGCTGCGACATGCAAGCGGGCGATCAGGACTATCGACTGCTCGAACCGACTTCATTGAACTATTTCAACACGACGCTGCTGGATGAGGGCATGAAGAACATCAAGGCCGATGTCGCCGCCGATGCCACCACGCCCTATTTGATCGTCATGGATGGCATGGACAGCGTGTTTCCGCATCCGAACACGATCAAAGTGATCGAATATTGCAACAGCAAGAACACGGGCGATATTTACATCCATAGCTCATTTCCTGCTGCGGTGGAGAAGATCAAGCAGGCGGTGGATTGGTCGAAGTTGAAAGTGCTCAAGGGCGAGCGGCGGCATCCCAGCAAAGATAACTGGTTCAATCGCTTTTTGAAGGATCAGATGTCCACCCGACTCTATCAGAAGCAGATCAACGCCAGGATGCAGACCCTGCTGGAGAAATGGGCCGAGCCGTTTTCCGTCTATGCGTTTTTGCTGGGCCAGGAATATCCCGCTCAGTATCTCGAATTGGCCTGGAAATATCTGCTGTCCAATCACCCGCATGACAGCATCACGGGCGTGAGCATGGATCAGATTCATGCCGATATGCGCTACCGCTGGGATCAGGTGAAACAGATCGGCGAGGCCGTGACCAACCAGGCCTTTGCGGCGATTGCGAAAAACATCGACCTGTCCGATGCGGCCAAAGAGGATATTGCCGTCATTGCCTTCAATCCATCGAATTACGAGCGGACCGAAATCGTCGAGGTCGAGGTGGATTTTCCCGCCGAGCCGAAAAATAAATCCATGGAAATTTTTGACGCTGAGACCAAACAGCCCGTGCCGTTCCAGTTGCAGGATCGCAAGGAATGGGGCTCGCTGGTGATGAATCCGTTCGATATTCCGTCGCCATTTTACACCCGCCGTTTCAAATTCGCCATTGAAGCGGCGAACGTTCCTGGTTCGGGCTATCGCACCTTCATCGTTCGCTCCAAAGCAGGTGAGCTGGTCAATTACGGCTCGATGCTGACGGCCAACGATGTGATGGAGAACGAATTTCTGCGGGTGAAATTCAATCCCAACGGCACGTTCGATCTGACGCACAAGCCGACAGGCCGAACCTTTGCCAATTGCCATTTCTTTGAAGAAGATGCCGAGGCAGGCGATCCCTGGACCCGAATTTCGCCGCTGGTGAATCCGAAATACACCTCGCTGGGCTGCGCTGCTCGGATTTCGGTTGCCGAGGATGGCGAGCTGCAGACCACGTTCAAAGTCGAGCTGGAAATGCAGGTGCCCAAATGCCTGGTCGATGGCAAGCGCCGACGCAGCGATGAATTGGTGCCGCTGCCGATCACCTCGCTGATCACCCTGCGCAAAGGCAGCCCACGCTTGGACATTATCACGACCTTTGATAATCAAGCCATGGATCATCGGCTGCGGGTCTGCTTCCCCAGCCATGTTCAGTCCCAAACGGTGGCTGTGGAGACCGCCTTTGACGTGGTGACCCGAACCATCGAATTGCCCGACACCCGTGATTGGGTGGAGCCTGCCACGGGGACGCAGCCGCATCTGTCGTTTTTCGATATGTCTGATGAAAATGGCGGGTTGGCCGTGATCAGTCATGGCCTGGTGGAGTACGAGGTGCAGGATAATGAAACCCGCACCATGATGTTGACGCTGGTGAAAGGCTTGCGCTATCCCAAAGTGGGTTTGCCGCCCGAGCGAGTGGAACGGCTGGAGCAGATCGGCAGCCAATGCCTGGGCAAGCACACGTGCGCTTATGCCCTGTATCCGCACGAAGGCAATTGGGAGAGCGGCAGGGTATTCGAGCAGACCTATCGTCATTTCTCCCCCCTGCGATTGGTCCAATGCGGGGCATCGCCTGGCCAATTGCCCAAAGCCATGCAGTTTCTCAAAATCGAGCCTGAGCAACTGATCCTCAGTGCAGTGAAAAAATGTGAGCTGCGGGATTCGGTGATCGTTCGTTTTTTTAATCCGACCGAGAAAGATATGACTGGCAAAATCCAATTCTGGCAGCCGATCCAACAGGCGTGGCTGACGAATTTAAATGAAGAACGAGAGAAGGAATTGGTCGTTGGGAAAAATGGGGTGGTGGAAATAAAAGTGGGGCATAAGAAAATTGTGACGCTGGAATTGAACGTGTAAAAATTTCCCAAAGAACCGCAGCAGGCGATCCGCCTTTCGGCGGAATGAATTCACACAGAATTGAAAAAATAATTTGAATGGGTGCTGCAAATGCGTCTTTATTGGTCTCAGAATTGAAAGGTCTCAGAATTTTGGACATAAAAAAAAGAACTCACACAGAAGTGGATTTTTAAAAATTTCATTTCCGTGGCAGTTCCGATTCCGTGTCCATTTTCAAAAAATTAGATTAATCAAGGTAAGTCAAACTGAGTTTTGAAGGATGTCTTTTGAGAAAAGATTCTGAAAACGCTTCCTCCTCTTTAATGTCGTTATCGATCTGCTCCTGATGATCAAAGTAGTAGGACAGAGCAGCATAGATGTCAGAAAAGGTCAGCGTGGGGAAATGCAGCAGAATTTCATCGGCAGAAAGTCCCAGTTTTTCATGCCAGATCACAATGTCCTGGACTCGAATTCGATGTCCCGCAATATGCGGCTTTCCCCCGCAAATGCCAGGGGTGGTTTGAACATGACTTTTTTCCATGGGAACACCATTCATTTTGCAGTTCATTTTTTTTCGATTCATTGCCGCCATAATATAATTCACTTTTCTTGAAATGTCAATTAGAAATATGGACGAAATGAAAAGCGAAAGATAGACCAAAAGAACAACAGCTTTGCCATTTTGATCACAGGATAACTGGATCATTGATATTTGAGTTTTGAAATTTACTTGTAATTTGGCTATTGAAGTTTGGAATTTATAGCGGCAAGTCTTGTCAGAAAGGTATCAATATGTTCTCAGTGGTCAGCGCCCGTGACCTGGGGCTTTTATTCACCCAGAACAACGTCAAAATGATCGGCCAGGATGCGGCTTACTCGATTCCAATCAATCCCGAAGAGACGCTCTGGATCTTTGGCGACACCTTTATTGGCACATTCGATGAGATCGGCAAAAGAATCATCGAGCGGATGCCAAATAACACGGGATTGATTTGCCGATCCACAGATGCGGCCGCAGGATTGACTGACTTCACTTATCTGACCGATGAAAAGGGCGAGCTGCGGCAGCTCATTCCGCTATTGCCCGATGAGGATCATGCGGTCCATCGCATCTGGGCGATGCACGGATGCTGCATCGCTGGCAAAGTCTTTTTGTATTATATTCGAGTCAGAATTCTTCCCGCAGGCCAGTGGCCGTATAAATTCGATGTTGACGGGAGCGGCGTGGCTATGGCCGATTATCCCGAGCTAATTTTTCAGCGGATTGCGGACCATGGCTCGACAATGTTCTGGCGCAAGGATGAACCGCTATTTGGCGTGGCGGTCCTGCCCGTGGTAGCAGATGGATTCGTCTACCTCTATGGCTCGTACTACAAGGACTGGCAGCACCATTGCGCCCTGGCCCGAGTGCCCTTCGATAGCCTGGGATACATCTCGTACTACGAATATCTGATCTCGCCCAAGCCCGAATGGAGCGTGGATCGAACCAAAGCCATTTCGATCATGGCAGGCATGCCCACCGAGATGTCGGTTTCATACAATGCGTATCTGGGCTGCTACCTGGCGGTTCATTCATTAGAGACAACAGGCAAAATTGTGGGCCGAACCGCACCGCAGCCCTGGGGGCCGTGGAGCGAGCCCGTCGTACTGTGGACGCCCAAAGTGCCGCTGCGGAATCCGCTGGTCTATAATGGCCCATTGGTTTATGCTGGGAAGGAACATTCTGAATTGGCTAAGGAGAATGGGAGGGTGATTTATTTGACGTGCGTTGAGTTTGAGGAGTATTATCCGAGGTTGGTTGAAGTAACTTTGAAATAGGAAGGGCATACTTGACAGCAATCGCACCACACAGCCAAATAAAACTCCTGGCGAAGCTTTTTCGATACGTCGTGCCGCATTGGGACAAGTACCTATTGGTGATCTTGCTCCAATTCATCCAGGGGACGATCCATGCCTTGCCCATTTTGTTGCTCTCGAAATTGCCATTGTTCATCGGCATGGGCCGAACCGCTGACTATGTCAAATTCTGCCTGCTGATGTTGCTGCCTGCCTTTCTGTTTCGCTACGTGATTTTCGAAAGCCTGCTGAACACGCTGAATTGGTACATCGGTCTGAAACTATCGCTGAAATTTCGCCAGGTGCTTTATCGCCATCTGGAAGCGCTGTCGCTGCGTTTCTACCAGACCCGCCCCGTGGGCGAGCATATCTATCGGGCCAACGTGGATATCGATTCGTTCATTCCGCTGTTCAACAACCCGATGAGCGGCTTCCCCATGCTGATTTCCAGCATCTACCAGACCATCTTGATGGCCTATCTCATTTCGGTGGCGGGACCAGAAATCCTGTTCTATCTGGCGCTGGTGTTGATTCCAATTTACTTTCTGGTGCATGTGCTTTATACCACCGTGCGCCGATTGGATTATCAAAAGCGAGCTCGGGCACAGGAACTGACCGCCGTGCTGCGGGACAGCATCGCTGGCGTTCGGGTGATCAAGGCGTTCGATCGGGTCAAATACACGGTGCGGCGCTATTATCGGGCGCTGGTCGATTATTTGAAATCCACCCAGTCCGCCTATCTCAAGCAGACGCTGGTGGCCGATCAGGTTCGGACTTCGCCCGTGCATATTCTATGGCCGTTATCGCTGCCGTTTTTCGCCTACTTTGCATTGAAAGGCAAAATTCCCGTCGTCACCTGGTTCAGCATCGTGATCTTCTCTCGCCAGATGCTCTATTTTTTGGATCTCACGTTTAGTTTCTTTCAAAAGCTTCGGCTATACACCGTGCCAGCGCAGCGCTATTTCGAGACGCTGGACATTCCGCCCGAAATCATCGAGCCTGGCAATGCCAGGAAGCTGGCTGATCTCAAAGGGGAGTTGGAATTCAACAAAGTCGATTTTTCCTATCAGGCAGGTTTTCCGATCCTGAAGAATATTTCATTCAAATTAGAACCTGGCAAGAGGCTGGCCATCATCGGCGCCAGCGGCGCTGGCAAAAGCACCATCGCCAATCTGGCCCTGCGACTGTATGATCCCGATAACGGCGAAATCAAGATCGACCGTGAGAATTTGAAACAGGTCAACATGAAATCGGTGCTGGAACAGACGGGCGTGATCCTGCAGGATACCTTTCTGTTCGGCGGAACAATTCGGGACAACATCCGCTACGCTCGCCCCGATGCCACCGATGACGAGGTGATTGAGGCGGCTAAAGCGGCTGGGATTCATGACGATATTATGCAGATGCCAGGCGGCTACGACATGGATGTGGCTGAAGGCGCCAATCTTTCGGGTGGGCAGAAGCAGCGCATCGCCATCGCCAGGGCGCTGATTAAAAAGCCGAAGCTGCTGCTGCTCGATGAAGCGACCTCCTCATTGGACATCGCCACCGAGGATGCCATCATCGAAACGCTCAAGCAAAATTTTAAGGACATCCCGACCATCATCATTTCCCATCGCATCAATTTGATCGCCGATGCCGATGAGATTCTGGTGCTCGACAGGGGTGAAATTGTTGAGCGGGGGAAGCATGAGGAGCTGGTTCAAAAGAGGGGGATTTATTATCAGTTTTATGTTGGGCAATTGGGCCATCGGGTAGTTGGGTGATTAGGTAATTAGTATCTAAAAAGTAAACTTCTTGTCCAAAGAGCAAAAACATTTTAACCGCGAATTCCGCTAATTATACGAATTACGCGAATTAATCATTAGCGAAATTAGTTAAATTCGCGAAATTAGCGGTCTAGCTTTTTGGTTCTAGCTCGTCCAGGTTAGGTAATTAGTGGATTAGGCAATTACCCAGTTACCCAGGTTTCCACAAAAGGAATTATCGATCAAAATGGACCACGAGCGAAAGAGCGACTGGAAAATATTTCTCTACTTTATCCGCTACCTGCTCCCCATCTGGGATAAAGTGTTGTTGATGCTGCTGCTGGCGGTGATGTTGACGGTGCTGGATATCAACACCATTGTGCTGCCGCTGGTCATCAGAAAATTTATCGACCAGGTGCTGGGGCAACAGGATTGGCACATGTTTCGGGTGCTATTGATCATTTTGATTGGCCAGATCGTGCTCTATCTGTCCTGCAACGGCGTGCTCGAATTGATCAAATTCGTGGTCTCGATGAAACTGGGCATCAATCTTGGGATGCATGTGTTCGAACATGCGCTGAGTTTGCCATTGAGCTTCTTCCAGAAACGGCCTGTCGGGGAGCACATCTATCGACTGGGCACCACGTTCGATCCTGGCTTTGCCAATCTCGCCATTCTGGGAGTGTTGTTCGAAACCGCAGGCTCGGCCAAGGGGCAGACCCAGCCCTTCGTTGGCAACGATGTGGATGCCGTGCTGGCCATGGTCACCCAGTCGGTGGATTTGATCATTCGGGTGACGGCCCGATTGATTCTGATCATCCTGACGATTTCGATCACCATCAGCGCCTCCATCGGCCTGGCGCTGATCATTTTCTGTATCCCCTATATCTGGGGCATTCATTTGCTGTACAACGTGCAGCGCCGCATCGATTTCAACTATCGGGCCAAAAGCCAGAATTTCCTGGCGGGATTGCAGGAGTGGTTCGCTGGCATCAAGACCATCAAGGCGTTCGGCAAAGGCAAATTCGAGGTGATCAAAAACATCAGGCTCTACATCAGGATGCTGCGGGTGGAATGGCAGAATTACTTTGTCAAATTGGGCACCGACAATTTCATTTATCTGTTTCGATATGGATTCATTGTGGGAGCCATTTTGTACACCTGTCTGGCCCAAAAGCCGACGGCTGGCGCCATTGCAGCGCTGTTTCTGTTGTTGGAGCAATTTTTCAGCCCCATCAACCAATACATTCGGGTGATCGAGGGCGTGCGGCTGCAGTTGATCCCCGCCAGAAGGTTGATGGATACGCTGGGCCTGGAGCCGTCGATCGTGGAGAAAAAAGATGCCATCGCCATCGGAACATTTGCAGGGCCATATCACATCAATGACGTTTCGTTCCGCTACGTGCCTGAGAAACCAATTTTAACCGACATTACTCTGACCATTGCCCGAGGCAAACGGATCGCCATTGTCGGCGCTTCGGGCTCAGGCAAAACGTCGCTGGTCAATCTCGTGATGCGCTTTTATGATCCCGAAAAAGGCGAGATTTTGGCCGATCGGGTGAATTTGAAGGACCTGAAGCTGGGAAGTTACTACCAGAACATCGGCATCATTTTGCAGGAGGATTTTTTATTCAGCGGGACGGTGCGGGAGAACATCCGCTTCGGCAAATTGGGCGCTACCAACGAGGAAATTGAGGTGGCGGCCAGGCTGGCCCAGGTTCACGATGACATTTTGAGATTGCCCGATGGGTATGAAACCGATCTGGCCGAGGGCAGCAGGCTCTCGGGCGGCCAGCGCCAACGGATCGCCATCGCCAGGGCGTTGATCCGCCAGCCGAAGATTTTGATCCTGGATGAAGCCACCAGTGCGCTGGACTCGGAGACCGCCCACCGCATCGAAGAGACCATTTTCCAAATCAGTGCCGAGATGACCGTTATCATGATCACCCACAAGCTTGTCTCGGTCAAAAATTTCGATGAGATCTTCGTGATCGACAGGGGCAGGCTGATCGAGCATGGGTCATTTGATCAATTGATGGAGCGGAATGGATTGTTTGCGACGATGTATAATCAGCAAGTAGGACAAAATGCCATTTTGTCCTACAGTTAGGAGAAAACGCATGAACCGATTTATCAAAAAACTGTTAGCCAGATACGTCACCTACATCGAGATCATCGGCTATGCTTTTGTGCTGTTATTTATCGCTGGGATGATCGCCCTGTCGTATATCAAAGCCGAGGATGAGTTTGTCAATTTGCAGGGCAAATTTGAAGTGCCAGCCGATCTGATCCAATTCGATCGAGCGCACTATTTGATCGACCAGCTCTCGGATTCCAATGCGGTCGTGGCGGCTAATGCACCGCTGATCGAGGTGACCGATGATGAGAAATTCATTGCCGAGCAGACGATTCTGAACAATCTGCAAGGCCAAGCCGTGATCGCTCAAACTGCCGCTCAAAAAAATCTGGAGCAGCAATTGGATCAAATCATCTCCAATCTGATTCAAAAAAGCTACCCTTATCTGAGCATGTACACCGTGCGTGCGAAAATTGGTGGGGATTTTCTGATTACCGATTTAGCGGGCGATCTGATCCCCCCAAAAAAGGTCATCGGCGGCGTGTTCGATTTCGATAACAACCTGGTGCATGTCACCGAATTCCCGCCCGATCGACAGCTCAGACGAAAGTTGAAATTAGGGCAGACTGGCACGGCCATGCTGAAGCTGGGGCTTATTGAATCCGTCAGTTTGCCTGTGGTGCTGGTCTCGCTGAACGAACAGGAGGCATACCTCCATGCGACAGAAATTTCCCAGGATGCCAAATTCAAAATTGCGAAATTTCTCAGCGACCATCCAGAGACCAATCAGATCGAAGCAGCCGTCAGTGTGCTGGTGGGCTGGAAAAGCTGGATGCGGTTGATCTGGAGGTAAGGGCTGGGGGGCATGGGGCTTGGGGTGATTGGGCGATTGGGTAATTGGGTAATTTGGTAATTGGATAATTGGAAGCCTTGAAACTTTGCATGTTTTATTGATAATGCTTTTTTCTCCCACAGAAATGTTGTCCCACAGAAACGAATTTTGAGAAATCAATTCTGTGGCACATCAATTCTGTGGGAGGAATGATTTTTTCTCCCACAGAAATGCCATCCCACAGAAACGAATTTTTGGAATTGATTGGTCTCAGAACCGTCCGCCAGTCGGCGGAGCGGTCCGCTTTCTGGCGGAATGAAAGGTCTCAGAAAGAAAACAGAAGTTTTTTATGAGAGCAAGAAAATTGACCATGGAAATGGAACAACCATGGAAGAAATTCAAAACAACAATTCTGTGGGACATCAATTCTGTGGGAGGAATGATTTTTCTCCCACAGAAATGGCATCCCACAGAAAAGAATTTTGAGAAATCAATTCTGTGGGACATCAATTCTGTGGGAGGAAGTTATCGGAAGCATAAAGCAGCATTAGCAAACGGCCAACGGCTCCGATTCGAACGACAATTTCGTGATCCGAGATGGAGGAGGCGGGGCAATTTTCTCAATTTTAATATAAATTGTCGGTCTATCTTTTTGGTCATCGATAGCTCGATAATGATCGACCAATCCAATCATTTTCGAACAAAATTCGGGATCATCGGAAGGCAGCAATATCACCAGCGCATTATCAGGGATGCCATCTAAAATATCTGGATGGTCGATGATGTATTTATTGAATTCGGTTGTGAGCATCAAGTTTTTCAGAAACAGTTGCTGATCATCCTGGATTAGATTTTCTATGATATTCATTTTTCATTTCCTCCAGATTATTTTAACAAATTTATTTTAATCTGTCAAGTGATTTTTCATCGCTTTTGTTAGAACTGATTTGCTGGCAAAATAATCCTTCCGAAGGTTTTGAACCTTTGGAAAGCTAAATGATCCGATTTCTGGCTGAGATGCATCCGTTGGGTTGTTTCTATCCGCTGGAAATTTTTCTGGAATTCACAGATGCATGAGCTTAAAATTAGCGTCAAACCGCTTGCTGAATTTGATCAGCCCTTCCGCCGCAACAACCAGGGCTGGCTCGGCGGCGACTGTGCTTTCAGCCTGCCGCTGGCAAAGGATCGGGTGCTGTGGCTGTTTGGGGATTCGTTCATTCAGGATAAAAATCCATCGTCTCGGAGCGGAGCCGCCTTGATTAATAACTCCATCGCCATTCAGCAGGGAAAATTATGGGGTGATCATTCGCTTCAGTTCTATTGGAAAAAGAGCGATGGCCGCCATCGTGCTTTTTTTGTCAATGAAAACGAGCCTGGCTTTCTCTGGCCGCTGAGTGCGATTTTGATCGCTGGAAAATTGTTCGTCTTTTGTGTCCGCATCCAGATCGTTGATCCTGAAGACGTCTTTGGATTTCGCCAGATCGGCAATGAGATATTTTGCATCGAAAATCCCAATGATCCACCCGACTGCTGGAAAATGACCGTCCACAAGCTGCCATTTCAGCGCCAGCTCGGCAGCTTCGGCTCGAATTTCTTTGCCAGCAACGATTACGTTTATATCTACGGCTATCGAAATCTGAAGAGCGGCTGGGACGATGCCATTATCAATTTGATCATCGCCAGAATAAAAAATGAGTTGGCTGATCAAATTTATAATCAAAGCCATTGGGAATATTTGAACGGCACTACAGGCAATTGGCACAGCGACATTCACCAATTGAAGCCTGTGGTGGAACATTTCACCACGGAATTTTCGGTGACATTCGTCCCAGCCATTGGAAAATACGTGCTGATCGCCAATGCCTGGCAGCATCCCCATCCGATTACGGTGCGATTGGCCGATACGCCTTATGGCCCGTTCAGCGAACCGCAAACTATTTATCACTGTCCCGAAATCGACTGGAGTCCCCACTATTTCTGTTACGCCGCTAAAGCCCATCCCGAATTGGCGGAGGCGGATAATGAATTGGTGGTGAGTTACATGACCAATTCAAAAATGATGGGAGAGGTTTTCGAGGATCTGCGGATTTATTTTCCGAGGTTCTTGAAAATCGTGTTTGGTATTTAGCTAATCAGGTGCTCTTGGGACCGCTAATTTCGCTAATTTTTCAAATTGCGCCAATTAATGATTAGCATAATTCGGATAGTTGGAAAAATTAGCGGTCACGGTGACCTTTAATCATAATGATTTCTTTTGGGCCGATGAAACAGACCCTTGACCACCAATTTCGCTAATTTTCCTAATTGCGCCAATTAATGATTAGCGTAATTCGGATAATTGGCGCAATTAGCGGTCACAGGGACCTTTGATTGAAAAGAGTCTTTTGACCTATGAAAAAATCCACGCCCGCTAATTTCGCTGATTTCCAAATTGAGCTAAATAATGATTAGCGTAATTCGGTTAATTGGCGCAATTAGCGGTCACAGGGACCTTTGATTGAAAAGAGGCTTTTGACCTATGAAAAAATCCACACCCGCTAATTTCGCTAATTTTTCAAATTGCGCCAATTAATGATTAGCATAATTCGGATAGTTGGAAAAATTAGCGGTCACGGTGACCTT
>FWPV01001820.1_pt1 | contig 55629 bp, 56 predicted proteins | sample 2228371 | NCBI WGS metagenome assembly FWPV01 (sample SAMEA103939776, study PRJEB20133) | metagenome
GAGGCTGGCACTGGTTGGCTTTCTCGATTCTGATGACGGCGAAAACTGTGGAGCTTTTACGAACAGCTAGTTAGCAGGCTCTAGATCTCCCAACCCAGTCGGTAGTTTGGCAAACCTCTTCTGGGATTGCTTCGTCGGCCTTTGGCCTCCTCGCAAAGACGGCGGTTCGCTTGAGAGACGGGTTGGTGAGCCTTCTCGCCGACGTTCCCTTTAGGCTGTATGACTATTTTTCGACGCTCTACTAGTTGCAATGATAGTCGTTAACGCGGCTATCCGGTACTTGCAGCCATACCACCCGTTCGGTAGGGGTTTGGGGCGAGGCCAGGCAGTTGGTGCCCCGGTCGACTGCAATGGTTTGATAGGCATTGGTGCTGGCAACCGCCGGGCCAGGCCGCGAAATGTAGGTAGGCTGAGGGGGTGCGTCCCGCACAACCGCCTGGGTACGCTGCACCTGGCGGGCTAGAAAGAGCGCAGCAACCCCACTCGAGCTGTCGTTGCCAGTTAGCAGGTCGAAATTGGCCAGAACCAGCCCCGAAGGCTGGGGAAAGTCGCCGGCAGGGCGGCCCCGCAAGGCCTGCTCCACAAAATCGCGCCAGATAGGGGGATTGACCATCGAGCTGCTTGGCTCGACACCTCCCATACGCTGGGGCTTGTGGTCATCGCGGCCCACCCAGAGTGTGGCTACGAGTCCCCGGGTAGCTCCGGCAAACCACAGGTCAATGGCATCGTCACTGGTGCCGGTCTTGCCGCCCACAATACGCCCTGGAATGCGCGCCTCCCAGGCCAGGCTACTTCTGAAGCCGGGCGGAACATCGTTGACGTAGCCCTTGAGCATGTCCCAGATCTGGTAGGCCACTTGCGGGGTCCAGAGCAGTACCTTCTTGGTTTCGGGCTGGTAGATCACCCGGCCATTGTTGTCCTCTACCCTCAAGACCAGACGCGGCTCAACCCAGTAACCCCCGTTGACGAAGCTGGCGTAGGCTGCCGCCAATCCGATGGGGGTGATATCCGCCCCCCCGCCGATTGAGTTAGCCAGCACCGCCATATTGCCGGTCAGGCGAAACCCGGCAGCCCGTAGCTTGTCGCCCAGACGCTGTACCCCAATGGCCTCGGCGGTGCGAATGGCCGGCAGGTTCAGGGAGCGATCCAGGGCGTAGCGGAGGCTGACCGGGCGATCCAGGAAACGCCCGTCGAAGTTTTTGGGTCGCCAGACCCCGCGTGGGGTAGGGTACTCTACGGGGGAATCACGCACAGTGGTCGCTTGGGTCCAGCCTGCTTCCAGGGCTACGCCGTAGGTAAAGGGCTTGATGGCCGAGCCGGGGCTGCGCCAGGCCTGGGTGGCCCGGTTGAACTCACCCTCCGTACCGGGACGTGCCCCTACCATGGCCAGCACCTCGCCCGAGTTGGGCTCGAGGCCCACCATCGCCAACTGGGCCTGGTCGGGCAGGCGGCGACCTACTACGGCCTTTTCGGCGGCGGTCTGCATCTTCAGGTCGAGGGTGGTGATGATGCGCAACCCCCCCTGTTCCCGAAGCTTGTCGGAACCAATTTTTTCCTTCAGGTAGCGCTGTACTTCGTAAACAAAATAGGGGGCCAGCCGGACGTTGCGCTCCGGCACAATGCGCACACTGGGGTCTATCAGTTTGGCGCTCTTGAGGTTGCCACTGTCGTCGTAGGTCACTTCCCAGCCCTTGGGCACCAGCTTGTAGCGCCAGGCCGCGTCAGCATCGGCCTGGCTGACCCAACCCTCTGACACCATGTTGCCCAGCAGCACTTTCATGCGGCGCCGGGTGGAGGGGTAGTCCAGATAGCGGGGGTTGGGAGCTGGCAACAAAATGGCCAGGTAGGCTCCCTCGGCCAGGTTGAGCTCGGAGGGTTCCTTGCCAAAGTAGGCCTGAGCGGCTGCCCAGATACCCTGGGCATTGCCCCCCCAGGGCACCACATTGAGATACATCTCCAGGATTTCCTCTTTGGAGTAGCGGCGCTCAATCTGGATCGCCAGGGGAAATTCCTTGAGTTTGCGCTCGAGGCCGCTGATGCTTCGGCGTTCGAAAGCCAGGTCGCGCAGCAAGGTATTTTTGACCACCTGGGTGGTGATGGTCGAGCCCCCTTGCAGGTCGCCGCGCAAGGAGTAGTACAGGCCCCCAAACAGGCGGATGAAGTCTATGCCATAGTGTTTGAAGAAGCGCTGATCCTCCGAAACCACCACCGCCACTGCCGCCGCAGGCGACACTTCGCCCAAGCGAACCAGTTGCCGGGCAATGGCCCGCCCATCCTCCACCGAGGCCAGGTCGGCAATGGGTATGCCATCGCGGGTATAGAAGGTCGAGGTCGCGGTAAACCGCAGGTCGTCGAGGGTCTCGAGGCTGGGCAGATCACGCAGCAGCAGCCAGGCCACATACCCCGCAGCCCCCACTGCCCCCAAAAAACCGGCAATGAACACAACCCGCACAATCTGGAGCAATCTACGCACGGAGGTCAGTGTAGCAGCCGCAGATTAGAGCGTTTGTAATACCGATTCTGCCCAAAGGTAACAAAGCCTATTCCTGGGATATTGCCCAGACGAGATTCGATGGGTCATTTGGGAGGCCGCTATTTGCTTGGGTTATCCCATCAGCAACTGGGTAAGTCTTGGCTACACGCTGGGCTGTTGCTGGGGAAGGTTCCGCAGGATGCTGGAGAAGGCCCTGCGATCCACCGGCTTGGAGAGGACATGCTCTACACGGGCAAATTCAGCAGTCAGCTTGGTGCGATCATCGCTATCGCCAATGAAGAGCACCACTGGCACTTCCCGCAGGCGGCGGCTCATTTTTAGGCGGGAAGCAATGGAAAAGGGGTCAATTTCAATTCCGTCATCCAGCACAATCGCCCGGGGTGTGTGGGCTTTGAGGAAATCCAGACCTTCCTGGGCTTTCTCAAAAAATTGAGCTTCCACACCTTGCTCCTCGATGACCAGCTCGAGCAAGGCCCGCAGGGTCAGGCTCGAGGTGACCACCAAAACCTTATCACTTTGCACAGCTTCCGCCATATATCCTAGATAGTATCAGACCAGGGGCCAGGGTAACGCCCATATATCACACGGGCCAATCAGATAGCAAAAACCCTCCGAACACGGCTCGGAGGGTTTGATGGCTGGGGCACGTGGACTCGAACCACGACCGACGGTTCCAAAGACCGTTGTCCTGCCATTAGACGATGCCCCAGCGCGGAGCGGCCAGAACGGTTTGCCCACCCAAGTGGAGCGAAACCCGCAGGACAGCAAACGGTATTTTAGGGGTCTGGCTGCAATGTGTCAAACCTTTGGGCACTGCTGCTGTACCGTTGCTTTAATTTTGCTTACTTACGCCAGTCTGGTCTTGCCCAAACCGACGGTGCCAAGTGTATCAGTAGAGTTTTATCGAATTTCCCACCCTTACGCCTCAATGTGAGAGGCGTAAGGTGCCCCGCACCGCAAAAACCGTTATCAGGAGCAAGCTCTAGGAGCAAGCTCCTCCGAGAACCACTTTAGCTCGCCCGACTCAACATACGGTGTACCAAATGGGGGTTTTGGGCATGTACCTGCAACTCGGAAGCTAGCAAATGAAGGTATTCGGCAAACAGGGGCTCGAGTTTAGGTCTCCAGGCCTCCAACAAGGTCTCGGACAAGCCCAGGTGTTCGGCCCATAGTTCGACCAGTTCACTGACCCTTATCGGAAGGTGGGCTTGCAACCGGCACAGCAAGGTTGGAACCAGATGCTCAACCACAAAATGCCGATCTACCAACCAGTCCAGTCGGTTGTCTCGATCTTGAACGAAGAGGGCATGGGCAGCGAGGGCGCTTTGCTCCAGGGTTTTGGCGTTGATGGCGTGTTTCATATCTTTCTCCTCGATCAGCTCAATCCAAGCCGATGTCTTTATGGTAGTAGGCGAATCGGGGTTTGAGAATGGCATATCGAAATGAATACAGGCACATGACCAGCATAAATGAAGTAAAATAGGGTGATGACCATAGATTCAAAACTCTTGGATGAACTCTCCTGGAAAATCCTCGAGCTGCTCCAACAAAACGCCCGGATGCCTTTCAGCGAGATTGGACGGCAGGTGGGTTTATCGGCCCCTGCTGTGGCCGAGCGGGTGCGCCGATTGGAAGAAACCGGGATTATTCAGGGATACCGGGCCGTAGTGGACCCCAGCAAGCTTGGCTATACCCTCGAGGTTTTCATTCGCGCCGAGGTGACCCACAGCAATCACGATGCAGCCATACGCTACATCTCAGAACTGCCCAACGTGCTCGAGTTCTGGAATCTGACCGGGCGCGATGGCTACCAGATTCGCGCCGTGTTTCGCTCGGTGCAGGAGTTAGAACAAATGCTCAACCAGAAACTGGGCGTCTATGGAACCACCACCACCGCCCTGGTACTCTCCAAACCCGTGGCGTTTCGGATTCTGAGTAAAGCGCAAAATGGCTAAAGCGGTGCGTTGGATTTTTGAGCTTTCTAGCGGCGAACGCATCTGGTTTCGGCCCCCTAGAGGTCGTACCAGGGAGGCGTACCCCGGTAAAGCTCGAGCGGCTCGCCCAGCACTTCCTCGCGGCTGGCTTCCACCAGCGAAATGACCTGCGGAGGGCAGCTCTCCACACAGGCCCCACAGCCTGTACAGGCCGACACATTCAGCTTCAAGACGTACTCTTCGCTCAGCCCCTCCATGGTGTCGCGTTCACGTTCGACCGCTCGGGTAGGACAGACATTGGTGCAAACCGGGCACAACGTGCACCCCTCGGCTACGGCAATCCGGGGCCAGCGTACTGCACTGGCGCGATGAGCCGCCACCCTTCGCAAGCGCAACTCGGCGGGATGATCTGCGCGTTTATCTTCGTAGGTTTCCGGCTGGGGTAAGGGCAGGTTGGGTACCAGTTCTGCGGCGGAACGCTTGGCCCCTCCAAACATGGCCCCAAAAAACTCCCGGCGGCCTACCTCCGCCCCGCGTAGCGCATCCTGCTGCAGGTGCACCTCGAGCCCCGGAAAATACTTTTTCCCCTCCTCCACCGCCCACTGCACCCGTTCGGGGATGGAAGGGCCGCCGATTTTGCAGCTTGCACAGTCCCCGTGGGCCAGGGTAAGCGAGCCATAACGGGAACCCGATTCAGCCAGAACCCCTGGTGTGAGCTGTCCCAGACAATGAATTTCGTCGCCGGCTCCGGGCGCTTTGGAGCAGCGAAGCTGGCCCCGCCCCCGGTGCAGCTTTTCCTGAATGGGGCCAAGCGGAAACTCCAGCGCCAGACCCGGACAAACGGCAGTGCATAACCCGCAACTTGTGCACTTCACCTCGTCTATTTCAACCGTGAAGGCTTGCAGATTAATGGCCTGATGCGGGCATACCTGCTGGCACTTGTCGCACCCCCCCACGCTGTTGCGCTCGAGCAGGCAACGCGGCCCGGTATATTCCGGCGCAGGATCGGTTAGTTTGAGGAAAGCCCCCACTAAATTGTCAAAAAGTCCCACAGTTAATAGGGTACAGGGTATAGGGGGTAGTGGTCAGGGAAGAAACTGACATTTGCTCGAGCGAGTTAATTACCTCCGCCTATGTTTTGGATAATGGCATGGTCGAAAATCATTCGGGTATTGCGCCCAGAGCAGGATTTTCTAGCGCTGCCTGGATCCATCTCTAGGCCTTATACGGGCGCAACTTAGACCCTCGAGGTCTTTTTCGGCATCAGGTCTTCGATCGCCTTCATAAACTGCTCGAACTGGGCAAAGTCGAGTTGCTGCTCGTTATCGGAAAGGGCCACTTTGGGGTTGGGGTGTACCTCAACGTGAACCCCATCCAGACCCGCCGCCAGGGCGGCCCTGGCCAGCGGGGCCAGCAGATCGCGTCGCCCGGCAGCATGGGTCACATCCACAATCACCGGCAGATGGGTCAGCTGTTTGGCCAGTATGGCCGCCGAGAGGTCGAGGGTATTACGCGTCCATTTTTCATAGGTGCGGATACCCCGCTCACACAAAATTACCTCGGCGTTTCCCTGCGAGAGGATGTATTCGGCGCTGTAGAACCACTCTTCGATGGTCTGGGCAAAACCCCGTTTGAGCAAAACCGGCTTGTTGGCCTTGCCCACCTCGCGCAGCAAGGCGAAATTCTGGGCGTTACGGGTGCCCACCTGCAGAATGTCGGCATACTGGGCGACCACCTCCACATCGCGGGTGTCCATCACCTCCGTCACAAACACCATGCCGTGGGCATCGGCCGCCTGACGGCCCAGCTTCAAAGCGGGTTCCCCCATCCCCTGGAAACCGTAAGGGGAAGTACGGGGCTTGTAAGCGCCGCCCCGCAATACCTTGATGCCATAGCCCGACAGATATTTAGCGGTTGCCAACAGTTGCTCTTCCGATTCGATGGAGCAAGGCCCGGCCACCAGCACCTTACCCTGCCCAAAAACCACATCTCCCACCTTCACGGTGGTGTCCTCGGGCTTGACCTGCCGTGAATAGAGGAATTTTTGCTTGTCCTGCTGCTCTTCGAGATCCAGCGAGGCTTTAAAGATTTCCTTGAACAGCCGCTTGATGGTCTCGGCAGGGTAGGGGCCGGGGTTTTCTCTGGTGAGATAAGCCAGCATCTCGTCTTCGCGCTTGGGGTCGTAGTGGGCCAGCCCCTGTTCGGTCTGCACCCGCCCAATCTCGCTCACCAACTTCCCCCGTTCGGAAAGCAATCTGAGCAGTTCGCGGTTGATCTGATCCACTTGTTTACGCAGGTCTGCAATGCGCTGGTCCATGACCCCAATGGTATACCAAGGTTGCCAGGTCAAAGCAAGGCTTCTGGTGAGCACCTGATCTTAATAAGGCCAGGCTCAAGTCGTTTCTCGATCCATGCCAAGGAGTGGAGACCAGACAAAATTGCTAAACTGCGCCTCCGCGCAGCAGGTCGGTTCGGAGTCGAAACCCAAGGTGGGGGTGAGCGGCAGGAGAAAGGTTGCGGTTTTCAAAGGCCTGACCCCTATCCCTTATTCCCTACTTCTTCGTTCCCATGGCCCACAAAGTGTTCAGGTAAAGAGGGTATTACACCCCAACTGCACAGCTCGCACGCCATGACAGGTTCCTGGAAACGGTAGGGCTTAAAGCGTCAGACAGCGCTGGGCTCAACTTCTTTGGGGCGGCTGCGTTCTGCCCACTTGACCAGCAGAATCGAAAAGCCGTAGAGCACCATCAGGGGGATGGAGACCAGGCTTAGATTCACCACATCCACGGTAGGTGTGATCAGGGCTGCCAGCGTGATGAGAAGCACCACTGCAATGCGCCAGTTGCTCACCAGGAAACGGCTGGTGAGAAAGCCCAGGCGGGCCAACAGGTAGCTCACCACCGGCATCTCGAAGAGAATACCCATCAGGGCCAGGAACGTCACCACCTGGCCCATGTACATCCCGATGGAGATTTGCGGCGTGACCACATCGCCCAAAAAACCCAGCAAAAAGGGCACAGCGAAGGGCAACAGCACAAAGTAGGCAAACACAGCCCCCAGGGCGAAGCTAAAACCCGCCCCCAGAATGAAGGGAACCGCTAGCCTGCGTTCGTGAGCATACAAACCGGGCGCAATAAAGGCCCAAATCTGATAAACGATGAAAGGCAGGGCCAGTGCCAGCCCGCCGAAGGCCGCCACTTTGAAAGCGGTGAGAAAGGGCTCGGTAATGTTCAGAACGATCAGCTCGGCTTTGAGCGAGGCGCTCGCGTTGTAGGCATCCAGCGGGCGGCGCAGGGCTTCCAGGATCTGCACCCGGAAGGTAAAAGCTACCGCCGTCATGACCGCCCAGGCCACAATGGCCCAGATCAGGCGGTTACGCAGCTCCTCGAGGTGTTCCATCAAAGGGGCTTCACGCATGGTTGACCCCTTCAGGATTTAGATTCTTCCTTGACCTCGAGGGGTTTCTTGATCTCCTCCAGAGGCTTGCTGATTTCTTCCTTAATTTCTTTGAACTCCTTCACGTCGGCGGCTTTTTCAAACTCCTCGCGGATGCTTTTGGCGCCCCGTTGGAACTCGCGGATGCTCTGCCCCAGGCTACGCCCCAGCTCGGGCAACTTGCGAGGGCCAAAGAGCAGCAAGGCAATCAGCAAGATGATTAGAATTTCCGTCATTCCCAGGTTCATAGCACACTCCTAACCCCAGTTTACTCCGTTGGCTGAAGCTCATCTGAAAGCGTAGCCACCCCGCGTCAAAAAAGCTTGAATAAAACAGAGGTCAGTAAAAAGGTTCGGGAGCCCAAAGTGAACAGGGGACAGCCTAAGACCCCTCGCCCCTTCTGCGTTTCATGTAACCCTCAATGTTTCGCTGGCGTTCGCGGGCAATGGCCAGCGCATCCTCGGGTACGTCCTGGTTGATGCTGCTGCCACCGGCAATAAAGGAGCCGTCGGCCAAAGCGACGGGCGCAATCAGTACGCTGTTGGAGCCCACAAACACCCGCTTGCCGATGGTGGTCTTGTGTTTGCGCTGGCCGTCGTAGTTGGCGGTAATCACCCCGGCGCCAATGTTAGACTCCTCCCCCACCTCGGCGTCGCCTAGGTAGGCCAGGTGTCCGGCTTTGGCCCGTTTGCCGAGGCGGGCGTTCTTGAGTTCAACAAAGTTGCCCACGTGGGCGCCCTCTTCCAGGTAGGCCCTGGGCCGCAGGCGGGCAAACGGCCCGGCATCGGCCCCGCTCGAGACATAGGCCTCGTCGCAGACCGTGTGGGACTTAATCTTGCCCCCCGCCTCGACCACCGTATCGGTCAGCACCGCATAAGCCCCGACCTCCACCCCCTCACCCAGTCGGGTTTTGCCCCGCAGAATCACCCCCGGCCACAGGGTTACGTCGGGCGCTAGCTCCACGCTGGGCTCTATGTAGATGGTTTCGGGCTGAATCATCCGCACCCCGCGGTTCATCCAGTCGGCCCGCAGGCGCTGGAGCAACACCCGCTCCACTTCGGCTAGCTGGGCGCGAGAGTTCACCCCCAGCAGCTCGCCCGTGTCCTTCGACTCTACCGATGCCAGCTTCTGACCCGCCTCGCGGTAAATGCGAATCAGGTCAGGCAGGTAGTATTCGCCCGCAGCGTTGTGGTTTTCTACCCGTTGTAGCTTTTCCCACACAGAGGAGTCAAAACAATAAACCCCTGGATTGATCTCCCGAATGGCTCTTTGCTCCGGAGTGGCATCCTTTTGCTCGACGTTGCCCAGAATCTGGCCCTGTTCGTCTCGCAGAATGCGTCCGTAACCGGTGGGGTCGTCCAGGCGCATGGTGAGCAGGGCCATCCCGGCCCCCTCGGCTTGCATGGCAGCCACCAGGCCTGTGAGGGTCTCGACCCTGGTGAGGGGGGTGTCGCCCTGGGTTACCACAATAGGGCCCTGGTGGTCTGCCAGCACGGGCTGGGCCTGGGCCAAAGCGTGGGCCGTGCCCAGTTGTTGCTCCTGCACCACAAAGTGCAGGTTGGGGTAGCCCTCAAAGGTTTGGCGCACCTGCTCGGCCCCGTGGCCAATAACCACCACCACCTTTTCGGCCCCACTGGCAAAAGCCGTATCAATGCAGTAGCCAACCAGGGGTTTTCCCAGCAAGGGATGCAGAACTTTGGGCAGTTTGGACTTCATGCGGGTTCCCAGGCCCGCTGCAAGAATCACCACAGCATGTGCCATATCTATCCGATTGTATTGCCAAAAAGGGGGCTCGAGGGTCTATTTTCCCGTTCTATGAACACGGGAACCTGGAATCAGAACAGGCTCTAACGTTTTTTGTGCTTTCTGGAATGGCCGGGCTTGGGCGCTGGCCCCACCGTAACCGGCCCTACCGGGCTGGGAGGGTTCTCGCGCTGCCCCTTCCATCGCATCAGGAAGACGATAGCCACAATTATGAGCGGGATCGAGATAATCTGGGTCGCGGTAAAAAGCCCAATACCGGCCTGTTCGTTCACATATGCCTTAATCCACAGCGGGTTGAGGCGGAAGGTCTCCTCGAACACCGAGCGCAACACGCTATACCAGAGCACAAACTGCCAGAAAACATAGCCATAGGCCCGGTTTTGACGTAGCCAGTAGATAGACAGGAGTAGCAGCACCACCCCGATCAAGACCCCATAAAGCTGGGTGAAGTGAACCGGGCCGCGCACAATGGCCTCTGGAGCACACCGAACCACCTCGCTGATATCGTTGATGCCGGGGCAGACCCCCGGAAACCCACTGGCCGAAGCAGGCCAGGTGAACCCAATGGGCCAGTTGGTCAGGCGCCCCACGGTGTCAGAGCCGTTCATGATGTTGCCCAGCCGCCCCGCCGCAACCCCGACCGCAATCCCCGGCACTACCGCGTCCAGATAGGCCCAGACCGGGATTTTATAGCGGTAGTAATGGTAGATGAAAGGAATCAGGCCCCCGATAATGGCCCCGTGGAAAGAAAGGCCTCCCTGCCAGATGTAAAAGGCCGAAACGGGGTTACTGCTGAAGTCGCCGGGGCTGGTTAGCACATAGCCTACCCTGGCCCCAATCACCCCCCAGATAACGGCCCAGAAGGCAATTTGCTCAAAGCGGTCGGGGTCAAAGCCCCAGCCCTTCAGAATTCGCTTGGCAATCTCGAAGGAAGCAAAAATCGCCAGAACCAGAAAAAGCCCATACCAGCGTATTTGCAGCGAACCGATTTCAATCAGGATTGGATCCACATAAGCCTCCGGCTATCAAGATACCTTCCTGGACAGGCGCTCCGGGGTAAACTTGCCCTCTAAAAGCACCTTGCCCTCTTTCAGCAGCACCGGAACCCGGAAGGTATAGGTCTTTTTCAGGTGCTCATCGGCATCTACGTCCTGAAAGGTATACGCGATACCCTGTGCTGCCAGCAAAGCCTCCGCTTCCTCGCAGAGGTGGCAACCTTTTCGACTGATGAGTACATACCCCATCTGAAGTTCAAGTATAGCCCTTATGGCCAATGGGTGTAGAGACAGGCTCGAGGGCAGGTTGAGCGATATCCCACAAACACCTAGCGGATTGCCAAAAGCCCAAAGCTGAAAGCGAGACCGAAGAAAAACTCAAGTTGCTAGCAGATACCTAAAAAATAGCCTGGATGACCAGAACACCCATCAGCAGGTGTATTAAAAACTTGCCTGCCAGACCCCCCAACAAACCCACAACCCCCCCCCAGGCCCCGCGCAAGGCAGCCTCAGCAGAGCGACCCGCTACCAGTTCGCCCACATAAGCGCCTACCAAAGGCATCAGAAACAACCCCAGCGGGGGCAGGACAAAAATACCCATAATGCCCCCTATAAAAGCACCCCATACCCCCTGACGGCTGCCGCCGAAGTGTTTGGCCCCCAAAGCACCCGCGATATTGTCCACCAGCGAAGACAATACCGTCAAAATTGCCAGAGCAATCCAGACCGGCAGGGAAATCTCGCTAAACCCTACCAACAGTTCATGCAGCAGGGCCGTCCCGACAATGACGAACCCGGCAGGCACCACCGGGATGAAGGTGGCAATTAGGGCCACCAACCACACCACTACAAAAAGCCAATCAGCAAAGGCATTCACAGGCCTGAGTGTAGCAGCCTTGAATGAGAAGAGGGGACTCTGCGCCCAATTGAGCTGATCAGATCCTTGAGGCCCGTTTGCTCAGCCAGCTCAAAACACAGTACCCCAATCTGTGATCGGTGGACACAGTGCAAAGACGAAAGACGTGGTGAAAGCACCTGAGCGAACAGTAATTTGGGGTATCGGTGAGGGAAACCCTATTCAAGAGGCAGACCGGCCTTAGACTCTTGAGATATATATGGGTTCCAGACTTCGCCGCTACTTCCTGACCGGTCTGCTCTCCACGCTTCCCATCGCCGTGACCATTTACGTACTGGTATGGGTCTACAACTGGTCGAATAACATCATCGGAAGTATTTTGCGAACTGTAGATGCAGAACCCTCCCGCTGGTTGTTGCCCTTTCTGCCAATTTTAGGAATTGTTGCAACGCTCGGACTGGTGGCGCTGGTGGGGGCGCTAGCAGGCAATTGTGTTGGCCGCCTAATTTTCGGGGCCATTGACCGTAGCATCAAAACCATCCCGCTGGTACGCGAGGTGTACAACGCAGTTCAGCAAATATCTCACACCTTGTTAGGGCAGCCAGAGGTGCAGTTCCAGAGGGCCGCTCTGGTAGAGTATCCCCGCAAGGGCTTATATGTTCTCTGCTTTATCGCCAGCCCGGAGGTAGGAAAGAGGTTGTCCCCCTTACCGGAGGGCTATACCGTGGTGCTGGTTCCGACCAGCCCCGTACCGGCCTCGGGGATGGCTATAATCGTCCCTACTGCGGATGTAATTCCGCTAGACATCAGCATCGAGGATGCTCTTAAGTATGTGGTTTCGGCAGGTTTCATCTTGCCAGACGCAAAAGCCAAACAGCTGACCGAGGCCAACTCGATTGCGGCCAAACCCCGACCTTAGCGCAGACCCTGTGATTCTCCTGGTTTTTCATCAAACTCTTGCTGGGCTTGCTCGAGGTAATGCAGTAAGGCCGCCAGATCGGGGAAGTGCTGGGTCTCTCCCCCATCGGCGGGTTTGACAGATGCCTTCACGCTGCCATCGGGCCCTTGCCACATTCGGACGATGAGTGTCACCGCCTTTGGGCGCATGACTCCCCCTTTCATGTCCCTTAGCGTAGCGGCTCGAGCGTTATATTCGCGTTACGACCAAGGGCCAAGCGGGGCTGTTGGGTAGCCCAGCCTTTCAGGCCAGTGAGTACAGTGTAAGTCAAAAAACCCCCTCTCTCGTTCCTTAGTCTTTTGCTCATCCTGTCCCTTTGTCCGATACCAAACGCCCCGGTCATCTGTCCCGCCTTGGCAGCGCTAGCATGGGTTCATGGAAACAATTTCACGTACGGGTAAGGCCCTGGGTCGCAGCGAGGTTGAAAAGGTCTATCAGAGCAAACTGGCCGACCTGGAACTGGCTGCCGGAATGGTCAAGAGCAACTCGAGGATCTACGTTTCGGGCAACGCCGCCACCCCCACCCCCCTTCTGGAGGCCCTGGCAAAGCGCAAAGATGAACTGGAAAACGTTGAACTGGTTCACGTGCTCCAACTGGGCTCCGACCCCTTTCTGGCTCCCGAGATGGAGGGGCACTTTCGCCGCCGTTCACTATTTGTAGGCCCCGCTGACCGGGAAGCCGTTAATAGCGGGCGGGCAGACTATGTGCCCGTGATGCTGCATCAGGTTCCCTGGCTATTCAAACGGGGGGTTTTACCACTGGATTATGCGCTGGTGCAGGTTTCTCCCCCGGATGAATTTGGCTTTGTCAGCCTGGGGGTGGAGATTATCGCGGCCAAGGCTGCGGTTGAGAAAGCTCGGCGGGTCATCGCCCTGGTCAACCCGCAAATGCCACGTACCCTGGGAGACACCTTTGTTCATGTCTCCAAATTTGCAGCCTTTGTAGAGGTGGACTTCCCGCTACCAGTGTTGCCTCGAGACACTTTTGGAGAGGTCGAGGCCAAAATCGGCAAATATGTGGCCGACCTCATTGACGATGGCTGCACTTTGCAGATGGGGATTGGAGCCATCCCCGATGCCGTGCTCGCCAACCTGACCGGACGGCAAGACCTCGGCATTCATACCGAGATGGTTTCCGACGGGGTGATGGAAGCCCTGGAAAAAGGCATCGTGACCGGACAACGTAAGAGCCTGCTGCCGGGCAAGGTGGTGGGTACCTTCGTGCTGGGTTCCGAACGGCTTTACCGCTTTGTCCACAACAACCCCCTCTTCGAGATGCGACCCGCAGATTGGGTTAACGACCCCTTCAATGTGGCCCGCAACGACAACATGATTGCCATTAACTCAGCCCTCGAGGTTGACCTCACCGGTCAGGTCTGCGCCGATTCCATTGGCACCCGCATCTACTCCGGCTTCGGTGGGCAGCTCGACTTCATCCGAGGAGCAGCGGCCAGCAATGGCGGCAAGCCCATCATTGCCCTGCCCAGCAGCGGCAAGAACAACACTTTTAGCCGCATTGTCCCGCTGCTAAAAACCGGTGCAGGGGTTGTGACAACCAGGGCCGATGTCCATTATGTCGTGACCGAATATGGGGTAGCCGAGCTATTTGGCAAGAGCCTGCGCGAGCGGGCCCAAGCCCTTATCAGCATTGCCCACCCCAACTTCCGCGAAGAACTTAGCAAAGCCGCTTTCGAGCGCGGGCTGCTTCCCCATAACTATCCGGGTTTTTCATCCACAAGATGAATCACAAGAAATCCGTGTAAAGAGCCACACCATACCTTCATTTCGACCCTTCGGCTTTGCCGAAGGGTGGCTGTTTTCAATGAGGATGCGCAGTTAAGTTGTTGGGATTAGGTTTGTTTTACGTTTCTGTATGGGTAGATTGGGGGCGGCTCAGTTGGGGTTGCGGGTACTTGAGGGCTGCTCAAAGCCCAGCGCCTGGTACATCTGGTCAATGCTACGCGAGATATCGTTGGTAGTTTTCTCGACCTGGTCAATATACTGCGGCACCAAAGGGTCGTCGTGGCTGACGTCGTCGCAGAAGATCTTCCAGAGTTTCCGCACACTAACCAGCCCTTCGCTCAGTCTGGGTTCTCGGGTGAGCCAGGACTTGAAGGCAGGGTGCGACTCGACCCGGCACAAACGAAAACTCTCCGCCTCAATTTGCACCAACAAATTTTTGATTCGTATTTGAATGGACATACCTCATGGTAAGAGAATTTATGTCACAGATGGCGTAAACTCGAGCGTTATCTGGAGTGGCAACCCTATAGCCTAACCACGGATTTGCTGCTAGAAGATTCATAAGCCGCCAGGGCAACCTGCATGGCCTGATAGCCGTCGTGCCAAGTGATGCTGGGTGGACGCTGTTCTCGGATGCTAGCTATGAACTCCTCGAGCATGGCCCGGTTGGGGTCGGGGCCAAAGCCCACCCAGCTAGGGTTACGATCCGCTCCGCGCGAATACAGCGTTAGATGTTGAGCGAACGCATCCAACACCACGGTGCCCTTCTCCCCCACTACTTCCATTTTGAGGTGACCCCAGCGGGGGTACCAGGTAGGACGGCTCCAACTACAGTCAATACTGGCCTGCACGCCGTTGGAGAGTGACAATAACAGCAGTCCAGCAGTGTCTACTTTCACCGCATCGGGGTAGAAAAGGTTGTCCAACTCGGCATAAACTTCGCGGACTTCTGCCGCAAAATACCAGCGGAGCAGGTCGGCCAGGTGAACGATGTGATCCATCGCGGCGCCCCCGCCTGCCAGAGCCTTCTGGGCAAACCAACTCCGGTGTGCAGTGGGGATTTCACTGTGGTTGATCCCGTTGACACCATAAATACGCCCCAAGCGCCCCTCCAAGAGGGTAGAGCGCACAGCCTGCGTTGAACGATCAAAACGCATCGGAAAAGCCGTCATGAAGTGAACCCCGTGAGCCTCACAAATGGCTTGCATGGCTCTGGCATCGGCTGGATTGGTCGCGATGGGCTTTTCGCATAGAATCTGACACTTAGCCTGCGCAGCCATCTCCACCAGTTCGCGGTGTCGGGCATTTTCCGAGCACACCAGTACTCCATCCAGCCCTTCGGCCAGCAGATCCTGGTGGCGCGAAAACCAGCGCAACCCATAGGTTTCGGCAAAGTGCTTGCCCTCGGCAGGGTCTTCATGCGAAAAACCGACCAGCTCGACGCCGGGCATGCCCCTGAGGTGGGCCTGGTAGCCTTCTGCATGGAGGTGGGCAAAACTCAGGATGCCAATACGCATGGTGGCCTCACAACGTAACCGGTTTGCCGGTAGCGATAGATTCCTTGACTGCCAGGGCAATGCGCAGGGCCTCGAGGCCATCCTGGGCTGTCACCTCGAAGGGTTCGCCGGTCTGGATACACCGATAAGCATGTTGCAGCTCCAGTGCATAGGGGTCGTCGGACAGACCCGAGATCGGTAAGCCCACCGAAGCCGCCTCACCCGGCCTTTGCAGCAAAAAGCTGCGCACCGGCGCATGCTCATCCGAACTCCATTCAATGAGACCCTCGGTTCCGGAAAGGTCCATGGCGGTGCGAAAAACCCCAGGCGGATAGGCCCATCCCCCCTCGATCAGGGCCATTGGCCCGTCCCTGAACCGCAAGATGGCCTGAGCATACTGCCCAGGGCCGTCGGAAGCTTCGTTGAGGCGGGCAAACACCCGCTCCACCTCGCCCCCTAGCCAGCGGGCATAGTCGAAGTCATGAATCATGAGGTCTACGACCATCCCGCCAGAGCGTGATTCGTCGAGATACCAGTTATCTCCAGGCTTCTGCGGGGCATACGAGACCCGCTTGAGACGCATCACACCCAGCTTGCCGATCTGCCCCCTGGCCACCAGCTCGCGGCTCAGTCGGTACTGGGGAAAGAAACGCACCACCATGGCTATAAAAAAGCGCACCCCTGCTCTATCGCAGGCTTCGATCATCTCGAGCCCATCTTGTATGCTCAGGGCAATCGGCTTCTCGCAAACCACATGCCGCCGGGCAGCAGCAGCTTGCAAGACCATCTGCTTATGCAGATGGGTAGGTACACAGATGTCTATAATGTCCACATCCCGCAACAGCTCGGCATAGTTCTGGTAGACCTTGATGTTGAACTGCTGCGCCAGGCGAACGGCCTGCTCGAGGTTGGCCGAGGCACAGCCCATCAGCTCAGCCCCGGTAGTACGCCAGCCAGCCGCGTGTACCTCCGCCATCACTCCGCTCCCCAGGATACCTACGCGCATGGCCTCTCCTCCGGAGAATGCTGACCGAAAGGGCCCAGTTTAAAGCGTGCCAAGTGGAAAGGGTCAAAAGTGGAGTATTTGGGTTCTTGAAAGCGCTTTTCACTTTTTGCCCTTTGCTCTTCCAGAGCTTTCCTAACCTGTCGGTCAGGCTTCATCAACCACCTATCAACGCTCATTTCACCGCCCCCGATGTGATGCCACGAATCAGTTGCTGCGAGAAGGCAAAATACAGCAGCACTGCCGGCACAATCGCCAGCGTGAGCGCCGCCAGCACCGCATTGTAGTCGTTGACAAACTGTCCCAAGAACACGCTGGCCCCCAACACCACCGTCTTGGTACGCTCGCCGGGAGCCAGAATCAGCGGAAACCACAGGTCATTCCAGATCGGAATCATCGAAATAGCCAACACCGACCCAATTGCCGGGCGCACCAACGGGAGGGTGAGCCAGTAGATCCGGTACTCGCTGGCGCCGTCAATGCGCGCTGCGTCCTTCAAGTCCCTGGGTAGCTGACGCATAAAAGCCGACAACACAAACACCGCCAGCGGGATCCCCTGGGCCGTGTAGACCAGAATCAAGATCCAGAGCGTGTTCACCAGGTTCAGATCCACCGCCAGTTGCAAAATGCCCACCGTTCCGAGGCGAATGGGCACCATGATGCCAATGGCCAGGTAAAGCCCTGTGAGCGTGTTGAGCCGGAACTCGTACTCAGCAAGCGCAAAAGCAGCCATCGAACTGACCAAAATGATCAGGAATAAGGCCCCCCCGGTTACCAGCAGGCTATTCAGGAAATAGGCTGGAAAATTGGCGGTAGCTTGCAGGGTACGAAAACCCTCGAGGGTAAAGGTCTGCGCGTTGGGCAAGGCGTAAGGGGCACTGAAAATGGTTAGCCTGTCCTTGAACGCATTGACAATCACCAGCAACACCGGAAACAATGCCAGGGCCGAATAGGCCAGCAGGGCCACATGCACCCCCAAAGTGCCCAGCCAGCCCGGACGGGTCAAGGTTCCCTCCGAAAATTCATGGGTGTTTGAAAGCTTGGATTCATAAGTCCCCTAGAACTGGATATTCTGCAGGCGGCGTTGCCAGGCGAAAAGGTAGATCAGCACACCGGTCAGGATAATCAGCAACATTACCCCCGCTACCGTGGCACCCATGTAGGGATCGCCAGGTTGAAGCTGATAGCCAAAAAAGGTTCTGAAGAAAAAAGTACCCAGGATATCGCTGGCAAAGTTCGGCCCGGCCAGCGCACCCTGGGTGGCATAGATGAGGTCGAAGGCGTTGAAATTTCCCACAAAGGTCAAGACGGCCACAATCCCAACAGTGGGAAGAATTAGGGGTAATTGAATACGCCAGAAAACGGTCCAGGCGCTGGCCCCATCCACTCGAGCGGCCTCGAGCAGTTCGTCGGGGATACGAATGAGAGCTGCCAGAAAAAGCATCATGGGGATCCCGATGTTCTGCCAGACCGAGATCAAGGATAGGGTAGGCAAGGCTGTATTTTCCAGCCCGAGCCAGGGTTGGTTAAGATTCCCCAACCCCACAGCATCCAGAATCCCCTGGGAGATGCCCCAGGCTGGGTTAAGAATCAAGCGCCAGGCAAAGCCGATGATGACCACTGAAAGGATGGTGGGGGTAAAAATAATAGTGCGATAAAGCCAAGCCCCACGAATCCGGCTGGCCAGCAAGACTGCCAGCAGCAGGCCCACCGGGTTCTGAATCAGCATGTGATATAAGAAGAACTCTATGTTGTTCCAGAAAGCGTTCCAAAATGGTTTAGACCAGTTTTCGCTGGAAAAGAGAGTCTGATAATTTTGCAAGCCCACAAAAACCGCAGCACCATCAGGGTTTTTGTTTTGCAGGGAAAGAATTAGTGAATCGATCAGCGGGTAGATCATGAATAACGAGTAGATGGCCACCGCTGGAGCCAGAAATACCACAACATGCCAGGGAAAGGGTCTACGTTTCATGCAACTTCACAGAACCTGGTAGTGAGGGCACAGCCATGCTGCGCCCTCACTACCCATACACATCATCGTGCCAGGCCTTTCAGCATGCACAACCCTAGCGCCTGGGCACACTGGCAATGTCGATAAAGCGATAGACATTACCGGCAAAAGCCCTACTTGCCCTTTTGTGGCCCGTACCAGGAGGCCAGACGAGACTGCACATAATCGGCGGCCTGCTTGGGCGTAAAGGTACCGTTCAAAACCTGTGCCGAGGCGTTCCAGAGATCGTTTTCATTGTTGGGATTAGCGTTGCGGGAGAGTATCTGGTAGGCCGTGCGGAAGCTGGCCTGGCATTCTTTACGCCAGTTGAGGAAGGTCTGCGCAACCGGGTCGGAAACCGTGTACTGCACATTGGCTAGCGGGAAAAAGCCGGGCAGGGCATTGGCATAAAGCTGGGCAAACTCGGCTGTGGCTACCCAGGCCAGGAAGGTTCTGGCCGCCTCTTTGTTCTTGCTGGCTGAATTGAGACCAATGGCGATATCGGGGTGATCGTTGATGACACATTGGGTGGCATTCGGGAAAGTATAGGGTTTGAAGGCACCTAGCTCGAGCCTGGGGTTCATCTGGCGGAAGGTTCCGATATCCCACGAGCCGGCTGGATAGATGGCTCCACGTCCTTGCGCAAACAGGTTTTGGGCATCGGGATAGGCCAGGGCCTGATAACCCCTTGGCAGGTAGGGCCGCCACTTGGCCAGGGCTTCAAAGGCTTGCAAAAAGCCACCTTTGTTGTACTGCTGGGTTCCCGCAATTAGCCCCTGTCGCCCTGTCTCACCCCGCCACAGGGTTGGGCCAATGTTCTGGTAACCCATGGTGGCCGATTCCCATTGATCCTTGGTACCCATCACCAGAGGAATGTACTTGCCCCCTTGCTGTATACGCTGGAGCACTTGAAGGAACTGGGCCTCGGTGGTGGGGACTTGCAGGTTGAGTTCGCGGAAGATGGCCCGATTGTAAAGAAAGCCATGAATCACCGAGGCCATTGGCACACAGAAGGTAGTCTTGCCGTCGTCGGTACTCCAGGCAGCCTTCGCTACCGCCGAGAAGTTGTTCATACCTGGCAGGTCGTTTAGGCCATCGAGCTGTTTAGCATTGAAGAGTTCCAGGCTCTTATCAAAGGGGCGACAGGTAATCAGATCGCCGGCAGTTCCGGCTTTGAGCTTGGTATCCAACACCGCGTTGTACTCGGTGGGCGCAGTAGGCGCAAAGACCACCTCGATATTGGGATACTTCTTCATAAAGGCTGGCAGGATGGTTTCTTGCCAGATTTTGAGGTCGTCATTGCGCCAGCTTTCAATGGTGAGCCTGACCTTGCTTTGGGCCAGAGCCGTTCCCATAAGACCCATTACAACAATTGATAGGAAAAGAAAACCCAGCCGCTTACGCATTGCCTTCACCTCCATAAAAAAACCTATAAGCCATGCAAAACAGCCTTGCCAGTTGCATTTTGGGTTTTACACCCTGCAACAGTGGATAGTTAGACTGCCCTGCAAATAGTATCTAACCACCAGATTGTGTACCTAGTCAAATTTCACCAGCCCATCTTTGCATAGCTCCTGGCTCTGAGGTGATTCAAGGTTCCGGCTGGCAATTCTGAAAGCCGAGATGCCCCCAAGAAATGTCAAAAAAGCCGTTTGAGACAAGTTTTTCATCTATACTTCAAATTCGCCTCGTGATTCCTGCCCTTGACAAACTGCCAGCCCCTCGTCCATATACTTAGCCGTATGCCGGATTCGACCCTGATTGTTGTGGAGTCGCCTGCCAAAGCCAAAAGCATTCAAAAAATGCTGGGGGCAGGCTACGAGGTACGGGCCAGCAAGGGCCACGTAGCCGATCTGCCCGAACGCGACCTGGGTGTGGATATTGAAGCAGACTTCGCACCGCAGTACGAAATTAAAAAGGATAAGCAGCCGGTGGTAGATGACCTCAAAAAAGCAGCCCGGGGTAAGCGGGTTCTGATCGCCACCGACCCCGACCGCGAAGGCGAAGCCATTGGCTGGCATGTGGCCCGGCTGCTGGGGCTGAACCCCCAAAACCCCTTACGGGTGGAGTTTCACGAAATTACCCCCAAGGTCGTGCGGGCGGCGGTACAACAGCCTCGGCCCATTGACCAGAGCCTGGTGGATGCCCAGCAGGCCCGGCGAGTGCTGGATCGGTTGGTAGGCTACCAGCTCTCGCCGGTGCTCAGCATGGAGTTTCGGCGTAGAGCGCTGTCGGCGGGCCGGGTGCAGTCGGTGGCACTCAGGCTATTGGTGGAGCGTGAGCAGGAAATTGAAGCCTTTGTGCCGCAAGAGTACTGGACCATTGAGGGGCAGTTTGAATCGGAGGGTCAGCCCTTCAAAGCCATGCTGTATAGCGTGAACCAGGAGCGTGTTCAAAGCGGCGAAAAGTATCTCATCACCAACGAGGCCCAGGCCCAGGCAGTCATCCGTCAAGCGCAGGCCATCCAGAACTACCGGATTAGCAGCATCGAGCGTCGTGAACGCCGCCGCAACGCCCCTCCACCCTTCATCACTTCTACTCTCCAGCAAGCTGCCAGCAGCCGCCTGGGCTGGACGGCCAGCCGCACCATGCGGGTTGCCCAGCGGCTATATGAGGGGGTGGATCTGCCCGAGGGCACGGTGGGCCTTATCACCTACATGCGTACCGACTCGACACGGGTCTCGCAGGAAGCGCTTACCGAGGTGCGGCAGTTCATTCCCAATCATTTTGGACCCAGCTACTTACCCGACAAACCAAACATCTACGCGGGCAAAAAGGCCGCCAATGCCCAGGATGCACACGAGGCCATCCGCCCTACCTCGGTTACCCGAACCCCCGATTCCATCCGGAAGTACCTGGAAGAAGAGGAGTTCAAGCTTTACCAGCTCATCTGGCAACGCTTTGTGGCCTCGCAGATGACCCCGGCAATCTTCGACCAGACCACCGTAAACGTGACCGGCAATGAGCTGGTCTTCCGAGCGGTGGGGTCGGTGCTGAAGTTTGATGGCTATCTAAGGGTTTACGGGCGCGAGGAAGGCGACGATGCGGAGAACCTGCTGCCCCCCTTGCGAGAGAACGCTGCGGCCAGCCTGCTAAGTGTTGAGCCGGAACAGCACTTTACCGAGCCACCTCCCCGCTACACCGACGCCAGCCTGGTCAAGGTACTCGAGGAAATGGGCATCGGGCGGCCCTCGACCTATGCCCCGACCATTGAAACCCTCGAGCGCCGCAACTACCTCGAGCGCTCCGGCAAATCGCTCCGACCCACACCGCTGGGACGCGAGGTGACTGGCTACCTGGTGCAGAGTTTCCCCGATGTGGTGGCCTATGACTTCACTGCTCAGCTCGAGACCCGCCTCGACGATATCGAGGCCGGCAAAGCTGCCTGGCCCAAAGTGGTGCGGGAATTCTACGAGCCCTTCTTGAAGGATTACAACAAGGTTCCGCAGAAACTTTGTCCGAAGTGCGGGCGCCCTCTGGAACTGCGGGTCTCGAGGTTCGGTCAGTTCCTGGGCTGCACCGGCTACCCTGAGTGCAAGTACACCGAACGACTGGAAATCAAGAAGGAACCCGAGCCCATCGGTGAGACCTGTCCGTCCTGCCAGCAGGGGCAACTGGTGCGACGCCACGGGCGCTATGGCACTTTCATTAGCTGTAACCGCTACCCCGAATGCAAATACACCCGCGACGAAGCCCCTTCCACCGGCATCGAGTGCCCCAAGTGCCATGCAGGCGAAGTGGTGCAAAAAACCAGCAAGCGGGGCAAGCCCTACTATCGCTGCAACAACCAGAGCTGCGACTTCCTGGTTTTTGATCCGCTGGTGCCCGAAAAGTGCCCCATATGCGGCTGGAACGAGATGGCCAAAGGCCGCTCGGGTAAGCGAGCCTGCTCCAACCCCAGTTGCGAGCGCTATGGCGGCCCCGATCTGAAAGCCCTGAATGAGCGTCGGGCCGAGCGTGAAGGGAAGGGCAAGGCCAAGCGCAAGCGTGGCGAAAAAACCACCAAGCCCTCGGCTACCTGGGCCGACCTCGAGCCCCTCATGGCCCAGATTAGCCTCCCGCCCGACCAGGCCGAGGTTGCCCGGCGCACCCAGGGTCAGCAGAAGGCCGTTGCTGCGGTGGCCAAAGAGCTCAACCTCCCCGAAGAAACCGCCCTCAAGCTCTTCCGCCAGGCCATGTTCAAGCTGCGCATGGAGTACGGCAAAAGCAAAGCCGCCCGCGAGGGAGAAGGGCCTAAGGTGAAGGCCAGAGCTAAAGGTAAGGCCAAAAAAACGAAAGCCAGCCAACCCAGTGCAACCTGGGCCGACCTCGAGCGTTTCATCGGCCAGGCCGGTCTGACCGCCGAACAAAGCGAAATCGCCCGCCGCAGCAAGGGGCAGCAAAAAGCCGTGGCTGAGGTTGCCAAAGCCCTGGGCAAATCGGAGGAGGAAGCCCTCAAACTCTTCCGCCAGGCCATGTTCAAGCTGCGCATGGAGTACGGCAAAGCCCGTAAGGAAACCGTCGGGGCCTGAGCAAGCTCGAGCATGAAACTCCATCTTGTGCGGCTGGCCAAAAGGCAGGGAGAAGCCCGATTCCCCGGCCTCGAGGGGTTTCGCGCCTACCTGCTAACCCAGCCCGAGCAGGTAAGCGAGGCCCGCTTGTATGTCTTGCTCGAGGGCGAAGTGGTCATCGATCTGCCCGACCAGAGCTACCTGCACCTGCGCAAGGGGGAAGCCGCCCACCTCGAGCAGCCCCACCTCATCTCCCCCATTGACCCCAGCGTAATCGCGGTGTGGAAACCAAAGTAAAGCGTTGCATCGCAGCCCCCTCGGTTTTTCGGCCAATGTTGCCATTAGCGACTCGTTTCAACACAGCATGTTGATACTCTGGGAATAATACCGACTTTGACGTGTAGCCAACTTCAACAATACATGGCACCTTGGTGATGTGATGCGGGTTGCGCCTCTCTAGCCTCTACCCCCTATCCCCTACCACCTGCCTCCCAAGGTATGCAAAGCGTTCAGGCAATGATATAAACGGTCTCTCACAACCCCTTTAGTCCTGAAAAGGAAGTGCCTCAGCTTCAAAGCTCCTGGCCCGCAGACGCTCCCAGGGAAGTTCGTCCAGGGGGAAATATTTGTCAGCTTGCTGGGCGAGGCGGTACGACGAGAGCACCTGGAAAGTGGTGTTCTCAGCCTGCTTGCCCATATCCTGAATGACCTTAAGCACCTCGGCGAAATCGCCATCACCCGAAACCAGCACTGCCACATCATAGGCGTCGGCGTATGCGAGTTTGAGCATATCTATGGCAATCTGGATATCCACGCCCTTTTCTACAAAACCCTCGCCCCGGCGCTCCAACCGACCCAGCCGTACCATCACGTAAGGCACCCGCTTCAGGTAGTTCAAAAAGCTCTGGTGAGCCTTGGCCGCCGGGTCTTCGTTGGGCAGGGGCGCATTGTAATAGTAGGCCCGCAATAGCGAACGCCCCGCCGCAAGCGCCGAGACGAAAGCGACAAAATCCAGCCGATAGTCGGTTCCCAGCGTTGAAACCAGACCCTTATATAGGTTGCTACCATCAATAAACACCGCTACTCGGTCCATAGTTGCAATCATGATAGAGGGCCTGAAGAGCCAACACCGTATTATCAAGCCATTTTGGGGGTTTACGTAACATTGAATGTGTATCGGTACGCGCTATTTTTTGCCATATCAACAACGAGTACGATTCGGTGCGGCCTTAGGGCTATTAGCCCGTAGCCGAAGACCAAAAGCAAATCTCGGCGGGGTTGTTCTTCAGTCTGTGAACTGGGGTTAACCACGACAACCCCAAGAGAGCGTACCGCTCAAAAAAAAGCCATCCGACTACAAGGTGCCCAGGACACCATGCTTGAACTCCTTCAAAATACCCAACACTTCATCTATATCGGCCTGGGTATGTTCGGCAGAAACCTGGAAGCGGATGGAGTCTTCGCCTTTGGGCACCACTGGATACACAATGGCCGTGGCGAGAACACCATGTTCTCGCAAATAGCCAACCAGGCGGTTGGTCAGGGCCCTATCCCTCAGCACCAGCGGTACCACCGGATGCGCCCCTGGAAAAGACTCGTAGCCCAGGGAAAGAAGCCCCTGGCGAAACCGCCGGGTCATGGCTTGCAGGTGGCGCAAGCGCTCCTGACCCTCGGGGGCTTGTAGCAGTTCCAGCGCGGCCCTGGCGGCGGCAGCCTCACCTGGGGTGATGGGGTTGGAGTAGATGTACATGGGCGAGGTTTCCCGCAAATAAGCGATCAGGTCGCTGGGGCCAACCACATATCCCCCATTCACGCCGAAAGCCTTGCCCAACGTCCCGATCAGGATATCGGCCCCGGTAGCGGTGTATTCCTCGGTTCCCCGGCCTGTGGGGCCAAAAGCGCCCACCCCGTGCGAGTCGTCCACCACCAGCAGGGCATTCTCGGCGAACTGGCTATCGTATTGCTGCACCAGCGCGGATATTTCGGCTAGCGGCGCATGGGAGCCGCGCATACTGAAAACCCCATCGGTCAGAACCAGCACCCGCCGGGCCCGCAGTGCTGCGGCTTTTTGCAGGGCTTGTTCCAGGTCGTGCAGGTCGAGGTGCCGGTAGACCATTTTCTCCAGGGGTCGTGCCAGACGCACCGCGTTGATGATGCAGTTGTGGTTGAGCTCGTCGCTGATGAGCACGGTCTGGTCGGTGGTCAGGGGCACCACCACGCTCAGTACTGTGGCGTAGGCCGAAGAGAAAATCATGGCGGCCTCACGGTGGTGGAAATCGGCCAGATGGCGCTCGAGCTCCACATGCACCCGATAGGTTCCACTGATGAAGCGCACCGCCCCCGGCCCCACCCCAAAGCGCTCGATGGCTTCTTCTTCGGCCTTCTTGAGGGCGGGGTGCCCAGACAGCCCCAGATAACTGTTGGAGTTCATGCGCAGGAAAGGCTTGGCCCCATATCCTTCCAGCAGATAGCGCGGCCCACGGGCACCCTCTGGAGGCAAGACCCCCACCACCACCGCTTCATGCCCCTTGCGGCGGCCTTCTCGCTCGAGGACTTCCACACTCTGGCGCAACACCGGTGTCAAGCGACTTAGCGGCATATCAAGCCTCCCTTTGCAAAAGGCGTGCGGATAGCTTTTCCAGCATGTCCTGGGTCATGCCCCTCAGGTCGAACTGAGGCCGCCAGCCCCACTCCTCGCGTGCGGCGCCATCGTCCAGGGTATGCGGCCAGGACTCTGCAATGGCCTGGCGAACCGGGTCTACCGCGTAGAACACTTTGAAGTCGGGTCGGTGCTTCTGAATCTCGGCGGCGAGTTCGGCGGGGGTGCAGCTAAAGGCCGCGATGTTGAAGGCGTTGCGATGGCGGAGCTTCGCGGGGTCGGCTTGCATGAGTTCCAAAGTCGCCCGAATGGCGTCGGGCATGTACATCAGGGGCAGCCGGGTATCGGGCCCCAGGAAGCAGGTATACTGGCCCTTTGTAAGGGCATGATGAAAAATTTCCACCGCATAGTCGGTGGTACCCCCACCCGGGGGCGCGGTGTAGGAAACCAGGCCAGGATAGCGCAGGCCCCGCACATCCAGGCCAAAACGCTGGGCATAGTAGTCGCACAGCAACTCGCCCGCCACCTTGGTCACGCCGTAGAGGGTGTTGGGGCGCTGGATGGTGTCCTGGGGTGTGGGGTCGTGGGGGGTACTGGGGCCAAAAGCTGCAATCGAGCTGGGCACGAAGACCTGTGCTCCCACTTGTCGCGCTGCCTCCAACACGTTGTAAAGCCCCTCCATGTTGACCCGCCAGGCTAGCTGGGGCTCGGCTTCAGCCCTGGCCGAAAGAATGGCGGCCAGATGGTAGATAGCCTTAATACGGTAGCGCTCGAGCACCCTTCGCAGGGCTACCCCGTCGGTACAGTCCAGTTGCTCGAAGGGCCCATTCAGCGAAGGGTGGTCGGGTGCCCCACTTCGCAAATCGGTGGCCAGTACCTGATCCACTCCATAGCTTAACCGCAATGCTGGAACCAGCTCTGAACCCACCTGACCCAGCGCGCCCGTGACCAAAATCGGTGTCATACAGCTCTATCCTATGCATACACCCAGGGGACTTCTCTCCCCAAAAAAGATTCGAGGTCTGAACCCTTAACCCTGGGTGGCGTTCCACAAGCCCACTATCCAACCTACAGCTCGTGAATCACCCCACCCTCCCCATGCACATGGCCGTGTGCTACCTCTTCCCGCTCGGCGGGCCGAACCGCGTGGATGGCCACGTCATACTCCAGGGTCTGGCCCGCCCATCGGTGGTTGGCATCCAGCGTCACCTCTTCGCCTTCCACAGCTACCACCCGGTACAGCAAAGTCTGTCCATCCTCGCTTTCAGCCGTAAAAACAGCGCCCAACCGGGGTTCTTCGGGCAACTGCCGACGCTCGACCACGACCCGCCTGGCCGGGTCGTAGGGGCCATAGGCCTGTTCAGGTGGCACTACCCAATGGTACGCACCGGGTGCTTTGCCCACCAGGGCTGCCTCCAGCCCCAGGGGCAGGCTCGGGGCAAAACCGGTCAGGACGGTGAGGGGATGGCCTTCTGGGCTGCGATCCACAACGTCGCCATTGATCCGCAAAACGTATTCAAAGCGAATAACCCAGTGCGTCTTGATATTCACATCTCGCTCCTTGCCGAGAACACGTTATCATCCTGGATAACCGGCCAAATGTAAAGCTCGTCGCGCCAGATTGAACTCCCTGAGGTATGGTAGGGGCCATGACGCAGTTTCAAAAGCGCATCCCGGTCAGCGTGATTGGCGGTTTTTTAGGGGCCGGCAAGACCACCCTGGTCAATCATCTGGTCGGCAGTGGCCACCACAGGTTTGGAATTATCGTCAACGAGTTTGGCGAAACCGGCATTGACGGCTCGCTCATTGAGAATGTAGACACCGACGGCATCGCCGAGCTGTCCAATGGCTGTTTGTGCTGTGTGGGGCGCGAAGATCTGGTTTCGGCTCTGTTCAAAATTACCTCGAGGAAAGACAAGCCCGACTACATCCTGATAGAGCTCTCAGGCCTGGCCGACCCGGTGCCGGTAGCCCAGACCGTGATGGATCCGTTTGCCCGCACGAAATTCGAGCTAGACGGCATCATTGGGGTAGCCGATGCCCGCAACCTCGAGCAAAACCTTCGCGATGGCCCCGAGGGGACCGTTCAGCTCGCCTATGCCAGCACGGTGGTGCTCAACAAAACCGACCTGGCCACCCCCGAACAGGTGGCCAAGGCCGAAAACCTCATCCGGAAAATCAACCCCCTGGCCCAGATTTACAGCACGGCCCAGTCCAGGGTGAGCCCGCAGGACGTCTTGCACAAGCGGGCTTTTGACCTGGACTGGAAACCGCCCCAGCACGCGCACCTCCATACGCCCAACCTACAGACCTTCACCCTGACGGCTGAACGGCTGCTCGAGCGCCAGAAAGTCAATGAGTTTATTGACCAGTACCTTATCTCCAGGCCCGATGCCGTCTTCCGCGCCAAAGGGTTCCTCAGCGTGAAGGGTTTTGATAAACAGGTGCTCTACCAGTCGGTGCGGGAAATCTTCAGCCTCGAGCAATCCAAAGAGCCCGCAACCGCCCCCTCGCGTCTGGTGGTGATTGGCCGGGGCCTGAACCAGTTCGAGTACGAGGAAGCCTTCCAGGCCTTGCAGGCGCGGTGATTCACGTGCAAAGAAGCCAACTCCAGGCAGCATTGTCGAGTACAGATCCAAGCGACAATCAATCACCGGACACGTACCGCCTCATTCAACCCTCTGTGACTTCGTTCCTATACGATGAACGGGCCAGGAGTATGCTTTAGGGGTATGAGTGCCGCCTTCGAGGTGGAGAGGCCGGGCTTGCTGCCCTATCGCCAGGCCTGGGAATATCAGAAACAAGTCCATGCCGAGGTGGTGGCTGGGAGGCGCAAACCCACCCTGCTGCTACTGGAGCATCCGCGCACCATCACCCTGGGACGGGCTGCCAAACCGGAGAACCTGCTTTTGAGCGAGGCGCAGTACCGGGCGCAGGGCATTGAGCTTTTTAGCATCGAGCGCGGGGGCGACGTCACCTACCACGGCCCCGGCCAGTTGGTGGGCTACCCCATCTTCCCCGTGGGGCGACAGGTACGGGGGTTTTTGCGGCAGCTCGAGCAGGTCATCATGCAGGTGGCCAGCACTTACGGCATCGAGACCTATGCCACACCGGGCTATGCCGGGGTCTGGATTCGCAAACCCGCTCCAGTGGCGGGCTGGCCCGATATCGAAGAAAAACTCTGCGCCTTTGGGGTGGCGGTCAAGCAGGACGTGGCCCTGCATGGCTTTGCCCTCAATGTGAACACCTGCCTGGATGATTTCAACCTGATTGTGCCCTGTGGTCTGAAGGACAAAGGTGTAACCTCGCTCCAGAAAATCCTGGGCCGGGAAGTTAGCATGAACGAGGTGATGGAGCGGGTCATTCAGGCCTTTGAGCAACATTTCCCCTCGTTCGAGCTCCAGCAGACAGCTACCAAGGAACTGGCATGAGCAAACTCAAAACTGTACAGCTCGAGGATTTCCAGCACGGCGGCCTGATCGAACTCAAGGTCATCCCCAACGGGGTTGCCCAGGAACGCCCGGAACCCGTAGACCGCCACAAGCCCGCCTGGCTCCGCGCCACCGTCCCCACCGGCCCCAACTACCAGCACCTCAAGGAGCTGACCAAGCGCCTGCGCCTCAGCACCGTCTGCCAGGAGGCCATGTGCCCCAACATCGGCGAGTGCTGGGGTCACGGCACCATGACCATCATGGTGCTGGGGAGCGTGTGTACCCGGGCCTGCAAGTTCTGCGCGGTGGATACCGGCAACCCCAAGGGCTGGGTGGACCCCCAGGAGCCCCTGCACGTGGCCCAGGCGGTAGCCGAGATGCGCCTGAAGTACGTGGTACTGACCTCGGTAGACCGCGACGACCTGCCCGACGGCGGGGCCTCGCACTTTGCCGAAGTGGTGCGGCAGATTAAGCGGCTCGATGCCTCGGTCAAGGTCGAGACCCTCACCCCGGACTTTCAGGGCAACCTGCGCGACGTGGAAACCGTGCTACAGGGCGGCCAGGACGTGTTTGCTAACAACCTCGAGACCGTGCGCCGCCTGACCCCCAAGGTCCGCGACCCCCGGGCCGGCTACGACCAGACCCTGCGGGTGCTCGAGCACGCCAAAAAAGTGCGCCCCGAGGTACTCACCAAATCCAGCCTGATGCTGGGCCTTGGAGAAACCGACGACGAGATTCGCCAGGCCATGCGCGACCTCCGGGCCGTGGGGGTGGATATCGTAACCTTCGGGCAGTACCTGCGCCCCACCAAACACCACCTGCCCGTCGAGCGCTACGTGACCCCGGAGGAGTTTGCCAAATACCAGGACTGGGGCTACCAGGAGGGCTTTGTAGAGGTCTTCAGCGGCCCCCTGGTACGCAGCTCCTACCGGGCCGAAAAGGTGTTTTTTGAGGCCGTGAAGGCCGAGTAGGCGGGAGGGTTCCTTCCCCTTGAATCCCAGGTATGTCCAGCACCGTAAAAACCCGCAAAACAGCTCGCCTGCTGGCCTGGGGCGATGCTGTTTGTATCGTGCTTTTTGCCATCATCGGCCTGCAAAGCCACGGTGAGCCGGTAAGCCTTTCCGGCATCGTCCGCAACGCACTGCCCATACTGTTGGTCTGGTGGCTTATTGCACCGTTTCTGCGTACCTACACCCGGCCCACTTGGCAAAACCTGCTCTACACCTGGGCAATTGCGGTCAGCACCGGGGTCTGGCTGCGTTTCATGGTGCTGCAAAAATCTTTCGATACAGGCTACCTGGTCTTTTGGACGGTCGCACTGGGGGCAACCCTGGTTCTGTTGCTGGCCTGGCGGGGGTTGGCTATCTTGCTGCTTCGCCGCCAACAAGCTCGAGCCTAACCTCGAGTATCGGAGCTTGCTTGCCAGACGCTACACTAAAACCATGCGAGTCAATATTTCAGGCACCTCGCCTTACGAGCCGGTGGTGGGTTACAGCCGCGCTGTACGGGTCGGGCCATACATTCACGTGGCGGGAACCACCGCTACCGATGCCGGTGGGCAACTGGTGGGGCCAAACGACCCTTACACCCAGACCGTACAGATTCTGCGCAACATCGAAGCAGCCTTGAAAAAAGCTGGGGGTGGCCTCCTGCACGTGGTGCGCACCCGCATTTACGTGGTCAATATCGAGCGCGACTGGCGGGAAGTGGGCCGCGCCCACGGAGAGTTCTTTGCCCAGATTCGCCCGGCCTCCACCATGCTCGAGGTGAGTCGCCTGGTTGAGCCCGAAATGCTGGTGGAGATCGAGGCCGATGCAATCGTACCGTGAAGATACAGTCTTGATGCTCCTGCGTTGCGGGTTTCAGGTCTATTACCAACTCTGCGCGTGAGCGCCGCTAAACGCACCCCTCACTTGCCGCGCCAGGGGGCGCGTCCGAGGGTCTCTTATATCGCTTTTGGGTCACTTCTGAGTCTGAGCAGATTTGGTATATCAAGCGTCGGGGGTCAAGCCCCAAAGCAGTCGAATTCACTACACTAGGCTGTTCGCTGTCGATTGCCAGCGCAAGGTGTGTCGAGCATCGGGCTGCCTAGAGCTTGTAGAGTGTGTACCATGCGCCTGCTTTCCATCAATCTGGGTCGGCCTGAACCTTTACAAATTGCCCACCGGGCCACCACCACCGGCATTTATAAAAACCCGGTCGAGACTGCGCAAATATCCACTTTAGGACTATCGGGCGACCACGTAGATGACCAGGAACACCACGGCGGCCCCGACCAGGCCGTGTATGTGTATAGCGCGGAGGATTACGACTGGTGGATGGAGCAGCTCGGCGAGGGGCTCGAGCCCGGCACTTTTGGCGAGAACCTGACCTTCTCGAGCTTCGGCGAGGGGCCGGTGCGCATTGGGGATCGTTTTCGGGTGGGCCCGGTAGTGCTGGAAGTATCCGCTCCCCGCATTCCCTGCGCCACTCTGGCGGCCCGCATGGGCGACCCCAATTTCGTCAAGAAGTTTCGGCAGGCAGGTCGTCCGGGGTTTTATGCCCGGGTGCTTGAGGAGGGCCAGGTCCAGCGTGGTCAATCCATTGAAAAAATAGCAGCCCCAACTCACAACGCAACGCTGCTGGAGGTCTTTGATCTCTGGTATGACAAAACCCCCGATGCCGCCCGGCTTCGCTGGGTTTTAACCACCCCTCTGGCGGAACGAGCCAGGGCTGTTTACGCAGAGCGCCTAAAATCACTCGAAATGCCTTGACCTGGCTCGAGCTGCATGGGCACCGAACCAATTTCAAAAGGATCGTTAGCCACATCAAAAACTCAAAAGGCGGTCATTTTTGACCCCTGAGCACAACCTTGCCTACCCGTCAGCGAGAAATGCGTATCCAGTTGTTCGGGCCGGTTCGTCCTCGTAGGACGAAAACTTACCAGACCTGGTGTTATCCTGGCTTGATGCACTTTTTGCTGGTTTTTTTGATTGCCGCTCTGGCCCTGGCCCAACCTGCGCCCATCCCACCCCCGCGCCAGCAGGAGGAGCCCAGAGGAGCAGTCATCACAATCGAAGTACAGGTACAGCTACAGAACAAACCCGCCGAGGGCCTGATCCTGACCCTGGGCCGCCGCAGCCCGGAGGGCCGTCCTGTTGCAGCCAACATCCGCTCCGCAATGCGCATCAGTGATGCCAGGGGAGTGGTGCTATGGTCGGGCCTGCCGGAGGGAATCTGGGTGGTGAATCTGCGCGACCCCAAAACCGGGTTTGCCCTTTCGCTGCCGGTTCAGCCCGAGTTCCTCAACCAGACCATCCGGGTTGGGCCGTACTCCATCCAGCTTTTTTTGGCCATGCCTTGAGCAAAATCCAGGTTCAGAGATATTGAGCCATCCGGCTATGAAAGGGTTTGACCTGAACAGAACAGTGGCCTCCAGGATGAGCGACCTGATCCGTGAAGAGCCCGATGACAGGTCAGGTTGGTTTGTTTCCAGAGGGCGGGGAATCAACCCCACCAGCCCAAGTCCAGTACAAAAATGCCGCCTCTCGGGCGGCATGTGAACAGCACTGGTTTTCAGCTTTTGGCCTTGGGCAAATTATGCCTTATCGGCCACCACCGAGACCTTGAGGGTCATGGGCACCTCAGGGTGGGGCTTGTAGGCCAGGGTGTAGTCACCCAGGTCTTTGATGGGCTTTTCCAGGGCCAGCTTCTTGGGGTCAATGGTGATCTGGTGCTGGGCCTCGAGGGCGGCAGCAATTTCCCGGCTGGTCACCGAGCCATAAATTTTCTGGTCGCCGGCCTTGACCTTAAGGACAAGGGTAATGGGCTCCAGGAGTTCCCTCAGGCGCTCGGCCTCGGCCTTGCGCTCGGCGGCTTTCTTGGCCTGGGCACGAATTTTGGCTTCCAGGGTCCTGAGGTTGCTCTCGGTGGCCAGGGTAGCGATCCCCCGAGGCAGCAGGTAGTTGCGGGCATACCCCGGCTTGACGTTAACTACTGCACCCACATCACCCAGGTTTTCCATAGGTTCAAGCAGAATCACTTTCATCTTCCACTCTCCCTATTTGCGCACGAGCTTCTCGGTGAAGGGCAGCAGGCCCATCATGCGCGCCCGCTTGATGGTGCGGGCCAGTTTACGCTGATCCTGCGCGTTGAGTCCGGTACGGCGACGGGGCAAAATCTTGCCTGTTTCGGACAGGAAACGCTTCAGGATGTCCACGCTTTTGAAATCGTTGAGGTCGAAGGCCCCCACAGCTGCGGCCACTTTGGGTTTGCGGCCACGGCGCATACCGCGCTCGCCACGCTCACCCCGTTCACGGTCATTGCGGTCGCCTTTGGGGCCACCACGGTTGGACATCTTCTTGGTGCTCAAAACGGTAAATCCTCCTCAGGTGGGAAATCGTCTACCAAGCCTTCATCAATATCTACCTTGCCCGTACGGCCTTTGGCTGCGGTAACAGCGCTTTGGGAACTGTTTCCACCTGTGTTCTGTCCAGTTCCACGGGCAAGTCGCTCGAGGCGGCTCAGCTCTACACGGGTGGTGTAGCGCCTTGTGCCGTCCTGAGCGGTCCAGGAGTCGTTCACCAAGCGCCCGATTAGGAACGCTCCGTCTCCTTTTTTGAGTTCTGCCGCAAACTCGGCCAGCTCACGCCAAGCCTGAGCCTCTACATAGTGCACCTTTTCCTGTTCGCCGCCCTGACGGGTGGTGAACTTTTCGTTCACGGCCAGCGAAAGGCGGGTCACGGCGGTTCCCTGGGGGGTATAGCGCAGCTCGGGGTCGCGGGTCAGGTTGCCCACCAGCATCACGTGGTTGAGGCCATCCTTGAGGCGCTCCTGTCCACGAGCATCGGTGACGGTCACCTGGCCCCGTTTGCCTTCCAGGCTCACAATCTCCATGCGGTCGGCGCGGATGTCCAGGCTGCTCTTTTTCTGACCGTCCTGCTCCCAGGCGCGGTACTCGAGCTTACCATCCACAAAGAGGGCCATGCCCGCCTTCAGGGTGTCGCCCCAGAACTCCGCACTTTTGCCCAGCAGTTTGACCCGGTGATACCAGGCGGGTTCGCGGGTCTGGCCCTGTTCGTCGGTGACGACATCGTTACCGGCCAGGTTGAGTTCCATCACGGCCAGTCCACCGGCGGTGTAGCGCAGTTCGGGGTCTTGGGTCAGGGTGCCTATGAGGGTCACGCGGTTGAGGCCTCGAGCCATATCAATCAGTCCTTTTTCGTTTCGGTCTTTTTAGTTAGATCTTACTCAGGCGTTTCGCAGTTTGCCTTTAGCTTTCGGCTTTGGGCTTTCTGCTTTTCGCAGCCTTTGAGTTCCGTTATGGTCTCTGGCCTCAGAACTCAGGTTGGGGCGAACAGCTTATTTCTTCTTCTGGCTGTTGCGCCATTCGGGACGGTCGCGGATGATGGTTACACGACGTACATGATCGCGCAAGCGCAGTTCACGCTGAAGCGCGGCGTTGCTATCCCCCGCCATTTCCACGGTGTAGAAGACCACGTTGCCTTCGGGGTCTTTCTGAATGGGATAGGCCAGGCGGCGGTTCCCCCAGTCATCAATGTTTTTGATCTGGGCACCGTGACGCTCGAGGGCGGCTTTGATGATGTCTTTCTCCTGGGCCGCCTGCGCCCCATCGAGGTTGGGGTTGAGAATCACGTTGACTTCGTATTGCGGCATATTCACCTCCTTTCTGGCTTGGTTGCAACCTCTGGCCTGGCTTTGTTCCAGGTGGGCCAGGGCACAACACAATCTAGCGACCCTTTCGGGTCACGCAAGGTGAGAGTATATCAGATGAAGGCCAGGAGGGCCAATTAATCATTGGGCTCCGGTGCAACCCGGCTCTTGAAACCCATTATGCAAAAGCATCTCTCAGCCCACTGATACGATGAAATAGCTGCTTATGGCATAAACACAGCCTTATTTCTTTCTGCGATTTTCGGTATCATGTAGTGGGCAATAAGCACCCCATTTAGGAGTATCCCAAATTTTAGGAGTATCCCAGCCCTTTATGCGCAAGAAACCAGCCACAAGGCGTTCTCCCTCCTCTTCCCTTTCAAAAAAAGAGCTGGATCGGCGGCTCAAAGAGGCCACCATGCTCAAGCAAATTGTGGCCACTTCTGGCGCACCGCTTGACCCATTGACCGTACTGAACGTTATCTGTAGCGAACTGACTGCCGTAGTGGGGGTACAGCACGCAGGGTTTGCCCGGCTGTCGGAGGATGGGCGGTACCTGACCATCATTTCGGAATTTGGTGAAGGGCAGGCCCGCAACACCAATGACCGAATTGCGCTGGAAGGCAACGAGATCAGCTTGCAGGTGATGCGCGAACGCAAGCCGGTCTCGGTGCCCGACGCCCAGAACGACCCCCGTATGGGGGCAGGGCGCGAGGTGGCCAAGCGCTTTGGCGTGGTTTCGATGCTACTGGTGCCCATTCTGGCCGGGGACCGCGTGCTGGGCACGCTGGGGCTGGACAGCTATGAACCCAGGGAGTTTAGCCCTGATGAGGTCGAGATCGTAATGGCGGCCTCGAGGGCCGCCGCCCCCCTGCTGGAAAACGCCCAGCTCTTCGAGCAACTCCGTAACGAGCTGGCCGAACGCAAGCGGGCTGAGTGGGAATTGCGGCAGTCGCGGGCGCTGTACCAGGAATTGGTCAATTCGCTGGGCGGTATTGTCTGGGAGGCCGAATTCCAGAAGGATACCCTGGTCTTTACCTTTGTAAGCCGCCAGGTCGAGCGGGTGCTGGGCTACCCGGTCGAGCGCTTTCTGGGCCCCCGCGACGAGAGCGTGTGGCCCAGGGTGCTTTATCCCGTTGACTTCGAAATGGTTTCGCAGCGCCTGCGAAACCTTGCAGTAGCCCTCGAGACCGCCGAAATCGAGTACCGGGCTTTTGACAAAAACGGACGTATGCACTGGTTCCAGGACCGCGTCAGCGCCATACCCGAACCGAGCGGCAACGTTCGCCTGCGCGGCCTGATTGTGGACGTGACCGAGCACAAGCGGGCGGTTCGACTCGAGCGTGACCGCAACCTGGCCCTGGAGATGATTGCGCGGGGGGCCGAGTTGGAAGATATCCTGACTGCCACCATCGAGATGCTCAGCTCCCAGCTACCCGAGGTAGCTTGCGCGATCCAGATTATCAAGGGGGAAAACCTCAACACCGTGGCCAGCCATGGCCTGCCCGAGGTGGTGCGGCAATTCCTGGAGACCAGCCCCATCGGCCCTTTTGGGCACAACACCGCCCTGGGCGAAACTTCCGAAACGGATAACCTGGACCTGAAGGAAGACCTCCCCGCCGAAGTACGGCGAGCTTTGCTGGTAGCAGGGTATCGGTACGGCCTGACCCTGCCCATCCGCACCAAGGAAGGGGTTTTGGGGGCCCTGAGCGTGCTGGGGCCCACCCTCCTCGAGCCCGATAGCCGCGCCATCCACGCCACCGCCGACCTAGCCGCCATTGCGGTGGACCGACAGGCCCTGATAGAGGAGCTCGAGTACCAGGCCACCCACGATGCCCTGACCCGGCTGCCCAACCGGATGCTCTACCAGGAGCGTCTGCAGCAAGCCATGGCCCGGGCTCAGGAAAAAGACCGCCTGGTGGGGGTGGTTTACATAGACCTAAACGGCTTCAAGCAGGTTAACGATACCTTCAGCCATGCCACCGGCGACGAGCTTCTGCGGAGCATCGCCCGCCAGCTCAGCCTTGCGGTGCGGGCCACCGACTCGGTAGCCCGGCTGGGCGGCGACGAGTTTGGGGTCATCCTGGCCGACCTTCCCTCCGTCGAGATGGCCGAGCGGCTGGCTGAAAAAATCGCCCAGGAAGTGAACACCAGCGTGCGGATTGGCAACCGGGCCCTCGAGGTCACGGCTTCCATTGGCCTGGCCATCTACCCCCGCGACGGCAGCGACCCCGACACCCTCTACCGCCTCGCCGACCGCGAAATGTACAGGGCCAAAGGGCAGGCCACCGACAAAAGCTCAGGTTAGCCAGACAGCGCCGGGCATCCGGCCCCCATGCAAGACCCAGGCCACCTCCCGCCCCAGCAACGCCCCCACCACATTCCCGGTTCCGCTGTAGGCGCCAATAACCCAAACACTGGGCCGCACCTCCTCGGCAATGGGCAAGCCCGTGGGGGTATAGGCCACCGAGGCCGCCCAACGATGGGTGATGGGAGCCTGGATACCCAGTTGCTCTAGCAGTTGTTCCAGCCGGAACTGCACGGCCTCGCTGGGCGCCGCCTCCGAGGTCCACTCGGCCTCTCCCCCCGCGTCGCGCATCCCTCCCAGGGCGATGCGCCCGTCGGGCAACTGCTGCCAGTAGTCGTAGCCCCAGCGCCGGTAGACAGGCCGGGCATAGCGTATTTCCACCGGAGCCGTGGCCAGCATCTGCAAGCGGGCTGTGCGCACCCGGCTTTCCAGTTCGGGCAACACCTGCTCGAGCCTGCCATCTACGGCCACCAGAACCCGCTCACAAAGCACCCGTCCCTGGGGGGTTTGTACCTCCTGCCCGCTGATAAGCAAAGCCGGGCTGTGTTCAAAAAGCCGGGCCCCCCTGTCCAGTGCCTGCCGTGCCAGCGCCCGGCAGCGCTGTAGGGGATTGAAGGCGCCGTCGCTTGGAATCAGGAGCCCCTGCCCCTCCGGGCCTTCGTAGGGTAGAGCCGAAAAGCCGTCAGCCTGCAGGGCTTGCAGGTGCTGTTCACAATCCTCCTTTTCCTCCGCCGAGGCCGCAATTCGCAGCGAACCCACCTGCCGGATGGCCTGAGGAGTCTCGGTTTTCATGTGTTCGATCTGCTCGAGGGTGGCCTGGTACAGACGCCTGGCAAGGTCGCGCCCATGATCGGACACGGTCTGGTGGTAAAACTTGGCAATGCCCGCCAGCAAAAACCCCCCGTTGCGACCTGCCGCTCCCCCCGCTACCGAACCGGCATCGAGCCCGACCACGGTTCGGCCCAGTCGCAGAAGCTCGAGGATGGCCGAAAGCCCCGACCCCCCCAGCCCTATCACGCACACTTCGGCCTCGAGTTCGCCTTCCAGGCTGGGCAAAGCCAGCCAGTGCCCATCGTCCCAAACGGGTGTTTTCACGTCTCCAGCATAAGGCGCTAATGGCCGATAGCCCATAGCTGATTGCAAGCGCAGATGGGCGCTTTCGAATCTGCAAAGACCCGGCGCTTTACCGAGGCAGTACGCAAGGTGCAAAGCACGAACAATCGCGAAATTATTTCGCCATCGGCTATCGGCTTTTCTGGTGGAGGCGAAGGGATTTGAACCCCCGACCTTGTCCTTGCAAAGGACCTGCTCTCCCGCTGAGCTACGCCCCCAGGGGCCAAATAGCATCAAGGAGTATAGCAACCGTGCTGACTTCCGTAAAGGGTATCTCTAGGGTATACTCTTTTTTTGGGTGTGCCAAGCGCTACCTGGGGTTAGGGAACGGTACCCAGGGCAAAAGCGCCACCAGCACAAATCAACGCCCGCTCCAACCGTCCCGCTAGGAGAAAACATGGCTGCAAACGTAAGCATCAAGGAACTGCTCGAGGCCGGCGTACACTTCGGTCACGAGACCAAGCGCTGGAATCCCAAGATGAAGCGCTACATCTACGCCGAGCGCAACGGTATTTTTATCATTGACCTGCAAAAAAGCATGGTTGAACTCGAGCGCACCTTTAAGTATGTGCAAGACCTGGCCATGCGGGGGGCCACCATCCTTTATGTGGGCACCAAGAAGCAGGCCCAGGAAATCGTGCAGCAGGAAGCCGACCGTGCCGGAATGCCCTATGTCAACCAGCGCTGGCTGGGCGGTATGCTCACCAACTTCCGCACCATCACCGCGCAGGTCAACCGCCTGGCCGAGCTCGAGGCCCTTTTTGCCTCGGACGAGATCAAAGAGCGGGTCAAAACCGAGCAGGTACGTCTTCAGCACGAACTCGAGCGCCTGCAAAAGAACCTGGGCGGCTTCCGCAAGCTGCGCCGCCTGCCCGATGCCATCTTTGTGGTAGACCCCACCAAGGAGGCCATTGCGGTCAAGGAAGCCCGCAAGCTCGGCATCCCGGTCATTGCCCTGGCCGACACCGACTCCGACCCCGATGTGTGCGACTACATCGTACCCGGCAACGACGACGCCATTCGCTCAATCCAGCTCATCGTGAGCCGCATGACCGACCTGATCGTCGAAGCCCGTGGGGGTGGGCGCGAAATCCCCCCCACCAGTTCCGAGGTAACCGCCACAACCGAAGCAGCAGAAGCATAAATCAGGCTCGGGTAAAGGGTTCCGAGCCCAGGGCAAAAGTCATACCCCGAGCCCGGAACCCTGAGCCCGGAAGCCTACAGAGGTGAAACCGATGTCACAACTCGAGCAAATCAAAAAACTACGCGAACAGACCGGCGCTGGCATGTCCGACGTCAAGAAGGCCCTGGAAGATGCAGGCTGGGATATGGAAAAGGCCACCACCCTGCTGCGCGAGCGGGGCGCCCTCAAGGCTGCCAAAAAAGCCGACCGTGAGGCCCGCGAGGGCATCATCGGCTCGTACATCCACCACAACCAGCGGGTGGGGGTGATGGTCGAACTCAACTCCGAGACCGACTTCGTGGCCCGCAACGAGGAGTTCCAGCGTCTGGCCAAGGATATTGCCATGCACATCGCCATGGCCAACCCCCGCTACATCAGCATCGAGGAGGTCTCGCAAGAAGACCTCGAGAAGGAAAAAGCCATCTATATCCAGCAGCTCCTCAACGAAGGAAAGCCGCAAAACATCGCCGAGAAAGCCGCCGAAGGCCGCATGAAAAAGTTCTACGAAGAGATGGTGCTCCTGGAGCAGCCCTTCGTCAAGGATGAAAAGATCAAGGTGCGTGAGCTTATCCAGGCCGCCATCGCCAAGATTGGCGAGAACATTCAGGTCAAACGCTTTAGCCGTTTTGAAGTGGGGGCATAGGCCATGGTTGCCGGGGGTCGAGAGTCGCAAGGCTTTCGGCCCTTTTCTTCTGCCTTAGCCAGAGGCTCCAGCAAGTGAACCAGCCGCTCGATACCCATCAGGAAGAGGGTGGCCTGCATTCAAAATCGTGGGGGCGATATGAAATATAAGCGCGTGCTGCTGAAACTTTCGGGCGAATTTATGAGCGGTAATGGCTTCGGGATCCAGCCCGAGGCTACCAAGGCCCTGGCCCAGGAGGTTGCCAAGGCCCATCAGCTCGGTGTCCAGGTGGCCATTGTGGTGGGCGGCGGCAACTTCTGGCGGGGGGCTCGTCAGGGTGTGGGCATGGATCGGGCCAGTGCAGACTACATCGGTATGCTGGCCACCATCATGAATGCCCTGGCCTTGCAGGATGCCCTCGAGTTCATCGGTGTACCCACCCGCGTCCAGACAGCCCTGACCATCCAGCAGGTTGCCGAGCCCTACATTCGCCGCCGGGCCATCCGGCACCTGGAAAAAGGCCGGGTGGTGATATTTGGCGGCGGCACCGGCAACCCTTACGTGACCACCGACACCGCTGCGGCTCTGCGCGGCCTGGAAATGAACGTGGATGCAGTTTTGATGGCCAAAAACAAGGTAGATGGGGTGTACAGCGACGATCCCCGCAAAAACCCCGCTGCAATCAAGTACGACGACCTGACCTACCACCAGGCCCTGGTAGAAGGCTTACAGGTGATGGATGCCACCGCCATGGCCCTGTGCCAGGAGCAAAATATGCCCATCGTGGTGTTTGATATGTTCACGGAGGGCAATCTGGAGAAAATTATCAAAGGGGAGCGGGTAGGCACCCTGGTGCATAGCTAGGGCTATGTGAAGGTCAAGATCAAAGCCTACAGGCCCGTTGCCCTGCAACCTTTGAGCGATTTAGGGGTAAGCTATCCAGGATTAAGGAGGCAATCATGCTCAAAGACCTCTACGCCGAAGCCAAGAGTCACATGCAAAAATCGTTGGAAGCCCTCGAGCACCACCTCGCCACCTTGCGCACCGGCAGGGCCAATCCCGCCATTCTAAGCAACATCAAAGTGGAATACTACGGCTCTGCCATGCCCCTGAACCAGGTGGGCACCGTCTCTTCACCCGACCCCCGCACCCTGGTAGTACAGTCGTGGGATCCGGCTATGCTGAAGGAAATCGAGAAGGCTATCCGCGACTCCGATCTAGGCCTCAACCCGACCAACAAGGGCGATGCTCTTTACATCAACATCCCGCCCCTCACCGAGGAACGCCGCAAGGATCTGGTCAAGTCGGTCAAGCACTACGCCGAGGAAGCCAAAGTTGCCGTTCGGAACGCCCGACGCGAGGCTCTCGACAAAGCCAAAAAGATGGAGAAGGAAAAGCACCTCTCCGAGGACGACATCAAACGCGCCGAGGCCGAAATCCAGAAGATTACCGACGAGTTCGTGCACAAGATAGACGAAGTTCTGCACAAGAAAGAGCAGGAAATTCTGGGAGGCTAGCCTACTCTGTGCCTTCAAGCAGGGCTGTACGTCCATCAGGCATCTCCAGGGTCAGGGACGAACCTCTCCAGGCCAAGAAACTCCCAAAGGCCAGGCGCGCTTGACCTGGCCCTGGTTATTTTCAGAGCAGTGCCACCCTCACACCTCACCTCGAATTACACATCTTTGACACGCTCACGGTGAGGTAAGCTAGCGCATCAACTGCTGGATGACCCCCTGGAAAACCTGCGCCCGCCGCTCCACGCTCAGGCTGCCCAGGTCGCCGCTCACGAAGCTGGCCTTGCCCTTTCCGTAAGCGCTGGACTCAGCAACTGGGCGCTGGCCCTGGTTGTTGCTAATGAGCATCAACCGCCCACCCTGCTCTACATACGCCCGAAGCATTCTGCGGTGGGGCTCGGGCCAGTTGTCGCTCCAGTTAGCGGGCAAAACCCAGATAACCAGTGCGAAATCGTCTACCTTGTCGGCTCCAGGACGCTGTTCGGGTTTGATTTGCATCACCTCGGTGCGAAAGCCCAGGCTATCCAGGGCCCGCTTGGCCCCATCTGCGCCGGTGGTCTCGATGATCAGCAGGGCGGTTTTTTCCCCTGGCTGAGGGTTGCTGGCAGAGGGCTGCCCAGGCTGGGGTGGGCTGGTCTGGGGGGGTTGTGGGGCTGGTGGGTTGGGAGGTGAGCTGGGTTGAGTGGCTTGCGCGTTGTCGGGTTGTTTGGGGCGCAGTACGGCCAGGGCTTCTCCCAGGCGAATGAGCCCCCGGCCACTGCCAGCCACCTGAAGGCTTTGCGCCGAGCTAAAAAGCGCCTGCCGCACCTGTTCGGCCTTGAAGCCTCCCGACATGAGCAGCGCCGCACTACCGGCGGCAATGGCGGTACTTACCGAAGTGCCGCTCATGGCCATATAGCGCCCACCGGGAATGGTCGAGAGCACATCCACTCCTGGGGCTACCAGGTCTGGTTTGCTCAGCACCACGTTGAAAGGTGCACCCCAGCGCACCTCGCCCCGGCTGCTGAAACCCGCGACCTGGTTAGAGGCATTGGTTGCCCCAATGCCGAGCACATCGGGCATATTGCCTGGCGAGGCGGTACTGCTACCCGAGTTGCCGATGGCAAAAACCGGTAGCACCCCCATCTGTTTCATGCGTTCAATGGCGGCAGCAAACTCTGACCAGGTGCCTTCCATCCCCAGCGACATCGAGACCACCTGCACGTTTTGCTCGAGTACCCAGTCCAGCCCGCCCAACACCTGCGCCAGGGTGCCATAGCCATCGGGCAGCACCAGTGCCGAAACCAGGCGGGCCTCGGGGGCTACTCCGACATTGTTGCCTACCAGGAGCCCTGCGGTATGGGTTCCGTGGAGGGAGGAGTCGTAGGGCTCACTGGGGCGCGGAGTGCCATCCGGGCTGACCACTGCAAAGGCTGCAATTTTGCCGCGCAGGTCGGGATGAGAGGCATCTACGCCGGTATCCAGATGCCCAATGCGAATCCCCTGACCGCGCAGGCCACTGGCCCACAGGCCGGGAGCCCCGATATGCTGCAAAGCCCAGTTGCTACCGCTGTTTACCGGCGCCGAGAGGGCCGAAGCCACCGGCTGGGTCATCCGAACCGCCCGGTTCGCATAGACCCGTCGTACCCCCGGCACCTGCATCAGACGCTCTACCTGCGACTCGGGCACACGCACCAGAAAGCTCTGGCTGGCCCAGAACCCTCCGGCGGCCTTGATTTTGAGGCGTCCCTGCATCTGGCCGAGGTGGGCTTTGAGCAGACGCATCAGTTCGGCCCGGGCCTGCCCAGGGGGTAGCTGAGGGCCCTCGAGCTCCACAATAACTTCCACCGTGCGCGATTGGGCCAGGGAAACAGGTGCCAGCGGGATGAGCCATAACAGGGCGAGTAGAAAGCGGAGCATCATGGCTACAGGCTAGGCGGCAGCCTGTGGCCCTGATTGAGCGAAATCTAAAGAAATCTTGGGATTGGGGTTGAGCGTTGCTTAAGGTTGGGCTTGCCAGCACCCGAAACCCTCGAGCAGAAGCGTCTGCTCCACAGGCCAATCGCCTGTCGCAGGTCTCAGGTCTCAAGTCGCAGGTCAAAGGCCAGGGGCGCGGGAGTCGCTGAGGAGCACCTCTGTACAGGACATCATCTCGGGCTTGCCCAATACCCTCCCCAACCCTCCCCAGGCCGTCGGGCGGAGGCCAGGGGCAACCACAGACGTGAACCCTGGAGATGTGTGGGCGTCATTAGGACTAATCAGAACGGCAGCTTCAACAGCACAAGAATCATTGAATCCAACAACGAATACGCGTGTCATTCCGAGGAGGCGTTAGCCGACGAGGAATCTGATACCGTGTAAGGCTAGTGAATGTCTGGGGATGATAGCGCATCGAATTCCTCGCTGCGCTCGGAATGACCCTTTTGACTGGGTTTTTGTGCCGTTCACGTCACCGTTCTGAACATGTCTTCAGGCGGGTAGCAAGAACATTCCCTGGGGCGCGAACTGAACCTTGACCCTCTCGCCGCGACCAGGGAGCTCTGGGGCGTCGCCGGCCACTACCCCCTCGAGCCGCCCCACCGGGGTATCCACGCTAAATTCGGTGGAGGAACCCAGAAAGGAGACCAGATGCATGGTGCCGTCCAGGCCGTCGCCACTGGGGTATACTCGCAGGGCCTCGGGGCGCACCATGACGGTCACTTTGCCCGAGATGCCCTGTTGCTGGTAGGGCTGGCGGTAGCCGGCCACCTCCACATAGCCCCCGTGGTACTGCCCTTCGAAGAAGTTAGCCCGGCCGATGAAGTCGGCCGCAAAGCGGCTGATGGGCCTGGTATAGAGGGTGCGGGGGTCGCCCTGCTGCTCGATGACTCCCTTGTTCATTAGCACCACCAGGTCGGAGATGGCCATGGCCTCTTCCTGGTCGTGGGTTACGTAGAGCGAGGTGATGCCCAGCTCCTGCTGCAGGCCTCGGATTTCCTCGCGCACCCGTTTGCGTAGCTTGGCATCGAGGTTGGAGAGCGGTTCGTCGAAGAGCAGCACACGGGGCTGCATCACCAGCGAGCGGGCCAGGGCCACGCGCTGCTGCTGCCCTCCCGAGAGGGCGGCCACCGGGCGCTCCTCGAGGCCAGTCAGGCCCACCTGCTGCATCACTTGGGCCACCCGCTCGCGGATTTCTTGCTTGGGGCGGCGGGTCACCTCGAGGCCATAGGCGATGTTGTGATACACGTTCATGTGGGGGAACAGGGCGTAGCTCTGGAACATCATGGTGATGTCGCGCAGGTACGCCGGTAGCCGGGTCACGTCTTCCCCGCCAAAGAGAATCCGCCCTTCGGTGGGGCGCTCGAGGCCGGCTACCATCCGCAGGATGGTGGTTTTGCCGCAGCCCGAAGGGCCCAGCAGGGTAATGAGCTTCCCCGCCGGTAGCTCCAGATCCACCTTTTCGACCGCCGTGACCTTGCCAAATTTTTTGACGATGCCCTCGAGCTTAACCGATACCGCCTGTGGGCTTCCGGTTTGGTTTGCCGATACCGCTTGTTGCATGGTTACCTCACACTGCGGCTTCCAGCGAGGTGCCGCGCCCCAGCCGCCGCGAGACGGCAAACAGAATCAAAATGACCGTGAGCAGCCCCAGAATCATCACCGTAGCCATGGCCGCACCCCGCCCCAGGTCGCCCTGCTCGATCCAGCGCAGCATTAGCACGGTAGCGAGGGTATTGCCGGGGCTGATGAGGAAAATAATCTGGCTGATGGCGGTCATGCCGCGCACAAACGCAAAGACCATCCCGGCCAGAAGCTGCGGTATGAGCAGGGGGATCAACACCCGGCGCAGGGTGGTGCTGGAGGGGGCCCGTAGCAGGGTGGAGGCTTCCTCGAGGCTCTTGTCAATCTGCGAAAGACCCGAGATGACCCCCCGCACCGCCGCCGGCATATTACGAAAGACCAGCGCCAGCACGATGATGATACCGGTACCGGTCAGTAGCCATGGGCCGGTGTTGAAGGCCAGGATGTAGGCCACCCCCATCACGGTGCCGGGGGTGGCAAAGGAGAGCATCGAACCGACCTCCAACAGCCCCCGTCCCCAGAACTGCTGCCTCGAGACCAGGTAGGCAATCAAGAAACCCACCAGGGTAGCGATGATGGCGCTGATAAAGGCCAGTTGGGCAGTCTTGAGCAGCACCGGCAGGCCCAGGTTGGTCAGGTCTACGTAGTGCTTGAAGGTAAAGCTGTTGTTGATGCCCCAGATCTGCACAAAAGAGCCAAAGAAAATCGAGAAGTACAGCAGCACCACCGCCAACCCCCACAGGGCCAGGATGGTTTGCAGGGTGCGCTCGAGCCAGACCGGCAAGGGCGAGAAGTTGCCCGCTCCCGGCTTGCCGGTGACCGTGACGAACGAGGTGTTGCCCAGCCAGAGCCGCTGCAAGCCAAAGATAGACAGCACCAGACAGAGCAGCACCGCGCCATAGACGGCGGCCTCGTTGGGGTCGTAGCGCCCGGTCAGGGCCAGGAAGACCTCGGTAGCCAGAAAGTTGCGGTCACCGCCCAGCAGCATGGGGTTTCCGAAGTCGGCCAACGACTCGATGATGGTGAGCAGGAAAGCCGCTGCCAGCCCAGGGCGCAGGAGCGGCCAGGTGATGTCGCGGAAGGTGTGCCAGGGGTGGGCCCGCAGGGTGGCCGAGGCCTCCTCGAGGGCCGCATTAAGCCCCTGCACCGAGCCGCGCAGAATCAAAAACGCCACCGGCGTGAAAGCAAAGACCTGGGCAATGGCCACCCCGTTGATACCAAACAGAAAACTGGTTTTGAGGCCCAGCAGGTCGCTGGTGATGATGCCGCTGCGTCCCAGCCAGTAGGTGAGCGCGAAGGCAAACACGAATGGGGGTGTGATCAGGGGCAGCAGGCTTACCACCGCCAGACTGCGGCGTACCCAGGCCGCCCTCGAGCGCTGCTCCAGGAGCGCAAACACCAGCCCCAGGGCAGTGGTAATGGGGGCCACGATCAGGGCCAGGTAAAGGCTGGTGGGGAATGCCCCGCCGCCAAAAATCCCCGCCCCCACAATCCAGCCCAGCAGCAAACCCACGCCCAGCCCGGTGAGCACTCGAGGCCAGCGAAAGCCACCACGAGCCGCCAGCCCGGCGCCCAGGAGGCCCAAGGCCAGGGTGGTCAGGTTCACCAGCAATTGTTCGGAGTGGTCGGTGTAGGGGTTTTCGATGCTGATGAAGAGGGGCGAGGTCAGGACACTCTGAATCTTGTTCAGGGTGAAGACCCCCTTGACCAGCACCGACTCACGCAACACGGTAAAGAGCGGGTAGGCGATGAACAGCAGCACAAACAGCGTTGTCAGCAGGATGCTGCTGGTCACGAAGGGATCGTTCTGGATGATGCCCGACTCGCTCAGCCCGATGCCGACCATTACCAGCAGGGCAGTCAACACAAGAAGTGCGCCCACCCCGAATGGCACCGAGGTGGTGACCAGCCAGCCCACCCCAGCCAGGAACCCCGCACCCCCCAGCCCCACCAGGGCATAGCCGCGCTGCACCAGGGGCAGATGTAACAGGCTCGAGAGGGTCAGTACCACCACCACCGTCAGCAGCAGCCCCCCCAGCCAGGGCGCTTGGTTCAGCACCAGCAACTTGCTATCGAACTCGAGCAAGCTGCGGTCGGTGCGCCCCCAGGGCAGCACCAGCAAGCTAATCAGGGCCACCAGGCCGGCCATCCAGGCCGGTGAGCGTCCACTGGCAATGCCCTTGAGGCTCGTTCTTCCAATTACCGCCATGCGAGCTCCCCTCATCAAGAACTCGAGCCTACCCTTGGAATCGGCTCGAGTTCAGCATCTTTTGCCTTTTGACCGCCGTACCCCATTGGGGATTGGCTAACGTGCTTCCATCAAAGGGTTATGTCGTCTGACGCATACCCCTGACCATCAAGTAGCTTAGCGCCGAGGCAGCGGGAAGACCTCCCGGGTCCACTTGGTAATCAGCCGGGTACGCAGGTCGGGGTCGCCGAATTTCTTGGCATCGTAGTTGATCAGCTTGAAGTCCTTGGGGTCGGGGATGCCCTCAATGAGGGGGGTCTTGGTGTTGGAGGGCAGCGAGAAAATGCCCGCCCGGAAGCCTACCTGCTGGCCCGCAGGCGAGACGGCCCAGTCCATAAAAGCCTGACCGTTGGCCTTGTTCTTGGCCCCACGCACCAGGCTCAGGCCGCCAATCTCGTAGCCGGTGCCCTCGCAAGGGGCCACAATCTCGATGGGGAAGCCCTGCTTCTTAAACTCCACCAGGTCGTGCATGAACTGAATCCCGATGCCAATCTCGCCCCGTCCCAGCGCAATGCGTGGAGCCACCCCCGAACGGGTGTACTCGGCCACGTTGCGGTGGTAGCTTTTCATCAGATTGAAAGCCTCATCCTCGCCAAAAATCTGTACCAGGGTGGCGATCAGGGTATAGGCTGTACCCGAGGTGTTGGGGTTGGAAACCTGGATCAGCCCACGGTAGGCCGGGTTGGCCAGGTCTCTCCAGCAGCGGGGGATGGGCGCGCCCCGGTCCTGTAGCACTTTGGGGTTGATACCAAAGCCCAGAATCCCCTGGTAGAGCGGGATGTAGGTGGTGCCGATGGCCGCCTTCATGGTGGGCGAAAGGTCGTTGTAGGCCTTAACGCGGTACCACTCGGTTATGGCATCCTTGAAGGCTTCGTAGTGGGGGTCGCCGGTGCCACCGAACCATACATCGAAGGTGGGGTTGGCCTGCTCGGCCCGCAGGCGGGCCAGGGCCTCGTTGGTGGAGACACTGACGATGCGCACATCAATGCCGGTGGCCTGCTTGAAGGCCGGGCCCAGGGCCTCGCACCAGTTCTGGGTGACGCTACAGATTACGTTAACCACGCGCTGCTGGGCCAGGCCCGTGCTCATCGTAAGGAGAAGAGCCGCAAGAACCCACCAGCGGACATTCCGCTTCCACATAGCCATATTTGAGCCTCCTCGGCTGAATCATACGGCTTGTCAGAAAAATGTCAAGATTCAAGTGCCCCACACGGCAGATTGGGACTGCTAGATGCACCGGGTACTGGGTTGTTGCTGGCAGCTTGCCATGAGCCGATGGCCAAAAACCAAAAAGTCGCCAGCACTGGTTCAACCGCGAGAGGATGGGTGGTTCCGGGATCGAAAAAAGAGTCGAGAAAGTGACTTTTCAGCGAATGGGTGGCGGCTACCGAACTGATAGTAGGCCGGGCCAAGCCGTACAATTCTGGCCCAACCAGGGGTCGAAATTGCTGGACTTTAGGGGTTACTGGGCCTATACTTCCAGCAGATTGAATGGTCAGGGGAACATCAAGTGTTAGAAGCCCTGGGTGGTCTGGCGTTGCTGGTGAAGGGCCTGTCGTTCCTTTCCCAGGCCCTGGCGGTGGTGGTGGGTGGGCCCGCCCGGCGGGTCTTGACCTGGGCTACGGCACGCTCGAGGCGGGCCTGGCTGGCCGGAACCCTGGTGGGTGCCCTGACCCTTAACAGCACGGCCCTGAGTCTGAGCGCCATTGGGCTGGCCGAGTCGGGCATCGCCAGCTTTGGCTCAGCGTTGGTGCTGGGTCTGGCAGCCAAAGGGGGGGCTACGGTGGCCCTGCTTTTGGCCGCGACCCCCATCAGCGCAATGGCCCTGCCCATTGTGGGGGTGGGCTTTCTGGTCTCGCTGTACAAGCGAACCCAGGTCTGGGGCGAAGCGGTTTTAGGGCTGGGGATGCTGCTCTTGGGTATTTCCTTGATGGTACAGGGGCTTTTGCCTCTCACCGAGTCCGAACTTTTTGGCTTGATTCGTGAAAATCTGGAATCTTCGCCGCTTGGCTTGTGGTTGCTGGGTTTTGCCCTGGCCTCGCTGCTGGGTTCAGCCAATGCGGTAGCGGCCCTGGCCCTGGCGCTGGCGGCCTCGAGTGCCCTGAGCCTCTCAGCAGCCCTGCTGCTGACCCTGGGGGGTGGGGCCGGGTCGGGGATGATTCTGCTCCTGACAACCTGGAATAGCACACCCACTGCCCGCCGGATTGCCACCGCCCACCTGGGCTGGAAAACCCTGCTTTCCATTCCGTTTGTGCTGTTTCTACCGACCTTTGCCCGCTTCAGCAGCGAGCTGGCCCAGCAGGTGGGGCTTGGCCCCTCGGCGGCGGTGGCCCAGGGGCATCTGCTTTATCACCTGCTGGCCTCACTCCTGGTCTTGCCGTTGGTGCGCCCCCTCGAGCGCCTCATGCGCCAGGTGATCCCCGATTCGGAGTACCACATCAGCCCCAAGTACATCTCCGAGGAAGCCCTGAAGTCGCGCGAGCTGGCCTCCAGCCTGGCTTTGCGCGAGGTGGGCCGCATTGGCGATCAGCTCTCGGAGATGCTCACCGAGACGGTGAAAATCCTGGCCCGTGGCAACGGCGATGCCGCCGACGTGGCCCGGCGCGAGGAAAAGGTAGACCAGTTGGCCCGTGCGATTGTGCTCTACCTGAGCGATCTTTCGGCCCGACACCCCGGCGACTCGCCCCTGATGCTCATGATGGCAGCCAGCGAGATTGAGCACATGGGCGATCAGGTGCGGCGGATGTTGCGCAAGCAGGACAAGCTCTACGCCCAGAACCTCGAGTTCTCCGAGGAGGGCCGCACCGAGCTGGCCGACGCCGCCGGGAAAGTGCTGGAGCGGCTGCGCCTCTCCCTGGCAGCCCTGGCCACCCGCAACGAGGCCCTGGCAGCGCAGGTCATTGCCGAGCGCATGCATCTGGAAAGCCTTTTGCTCGAGTTGCGCCGCTCCCATCTGCGCCGCCTGGAGAAAGGGCGCATCGAAAGCCGGGCGACGACCCTCGCACACCTCGATCTGCTGATTGTGCTGGATGAACTCGACCAGAGCATTACCCGCTTGGCTTCGCTGTCTCTTGACCTGCAGCGTCCCCTGGCAAGCGCTTAGCTCGCGCCATGCCGGTCCTCTTTTTGGCACAAAGCCGCTGGGTGCGCTACAGTAGGCGCGATGATTCGCTACGACGTGTTGGTGGTGGGGGCGGGCATTATTGGGGCGGCCTGCGCGTATCGCCTGGCCGAACGCGGTTTGAAGGTGGGGGTGCTCGAGCAAGCAGCCGCTCCGGCAATGGGCTCTACCGGCAAGAGCGCTGCCGGGGTGCGGGTGCAGTTTACCGAGGCGACCAACATCCTGCTCTCCTGGCACTCCATTCAGGAGTACCGGGCCATGCCCGAGGCAGCCTACCGGCCCATCGGCTATCTGTTCCTGGTGCCGGATAGCCAGTGGGCATCCCACCTGAAAGGCGTAGAGCTTCAGCAAAGCCTGGGCGTGCCCGTGGAGGTGCGCGACCTGGAAGCCGCTCAGGAGTGGTTCGACTTTCTGCCCATGGCGGAGGGCCTGGAGCCCATCCTGGGAGCCACCTTTGGCCCTGCCGACGGCATCGTGGACCCGCACGGCATCTGCCTGGAGTACCTGCGTCGCGCTCGAGCGCTGGGCACAGAGGTACTTACTGAAACCGAGTTCCTGACGGCAGAGCAGGTGGGCGGTGAGTGGAGGGTCAGGACCTCCAGGGGTTCCTTCCAGACCCTGTTTGTGCTCAATGCGGCGGGGGCCTGGGCGGGTGAGGTGGGGCGGCGAGCGGGGTTATCTATTCCCGTAGAACCGGCGCGGCGCATGGTTTTTTGTACAGCGCCCATTCCATACCCCTCCTGGCATCCCCTGACCATAGACCTCTCGAGCGGTTTCTGGTTTCGCCCCGAGCACGACCGGCTGATTTTGGGGCGCAGCAATCCTCTGGACGTGGGGTTCCGCGAGGGCATGGACTGGAGCTGGCTCGAGCCCACCCTGGAGGTGGGCATGGCCCGCTTCCCCTGGCTCGAGCTATTTCAGCTCGACCAGAAGGCGAGTTGGTGGGGTTATTACGAGGTCACCCCCGACCACAACCCCATTTTGGGCCGGATGCCAGGGGTCAAGGGCTGGTTCAATGCCTGCGGCTTCTCCGGTCACGGCGTGCAGCAGGCCGCCATGGTAGGCCGACTCCTGGCCGAGGAAATTGCCGATGGAGAAGCACATAGCCTGAACATCAACCCACTCCGCTACGAGCGTTTTTCCAAGACCCGAAAGCTGGCGGAGAAAAACATCGTCTGAAAGTTCCCTGCGCTAGCCCTTGCCAACTCGCACGGCTTGCGCGTACACTTGGCTTTGGTAGGTGAGCCATGTTTGACCGTATTGTTCTCATGACCCGGTTCCGCGCCTGAGGCGCAGACCCCAACCCGACCCGCATTCTGAACGCTACTGGCGTTTTCCCGGCGGCCTTCGGGCCGCCGGTTTCTTTGGAGGGGCCATGCCAGACTTCCAAGCCCAGACGGGCGCTCATACCACCCTTGACCTCTGTAACCGACTCAGACAGGACCATCTATGCTGACCCTAAAACCCACCCAAACCCAACTCGCCATCGAGGTCTCCGATCTCAAAAAAGTCTTTCGCAAACGGGACGGACTGCGTGCACCCCTCAAGGAGGAGTGGGCCCTTAAGGGGGTTTCTTTTTATGTTCGAGAAGGTGAGACCTATGGCCTCCTGGGGCCTAACGGCTCAGGTAAATCCACCCTGATTCGCATCCTCTCCACCCTGCTGACTGCCGATGGTGGCACGGTGCGGATGCTGGGCTACCGCCTGCCAGAAGATGAGGCCAGGCTGCGCCGCAAGATGGGCCGGGTGAGTGTGGATGCGGCCTTTTACAAGAAGCTCTCGCCTCGCGAAAACCTGCTTTATGCCGCACAACTCTACGGCCTCGAGCCCCGCCAGGCCGAAAAAAGGGCCATGCAGATCCTGGAGCAACTAGGCCTCGAGTCCCGCCGCTTTAGCGACCCCATCGAGGAGATGAGCCGGGGGATGCAGCAGAAGATTTCCATCGCCCGGGCCCTCCTCATCAACCCACCGCTCCTGCTGCTAGACGAGCCCACCACCGGCCTCGACCCCAAGAGCCGCCGCGACGTACAGGCTTTTCTGGAAGACCTCCGCGCCCGCGAAGGCACCACCATCCTGCTCACCACCCACGACATGGCCGAGGCCGAGCGGCTTGCCCACCGCATAGGCTTCCTGGCCCATGGGCGGCTGGTGGCCGAGGGAACCGCAGAAGAGCTCAAGCGCCTGGCAAGTACGCCCGACCTGGAAGAAGCCTTTATCGCACTGACCGGCGAGGAACTGGACGAAGAGGCCGATAGTTTATAGCCCATAGCCGATAGCCAAAGCATTTTTTGGCAACAGATCGTCCGCAAAGGAACTACTATGCTTGAACGATACCTCCGCCCCATGTGGGCTTTTGTCTTTCGCGACTGGCACCTGACCCGGCGCTACATGAGCTGGGTCGCGGTGTTTGTGTTCTATGCCATCGTCAACTCGGCCACCATTGCCCTGATTGGCAAGGCCCAGGACGACTTTCGCCTGACCCTAACGCTCCTGCTGGGGGTGCTTTTGTGGTCGTTTTTATCGGCCATGTACAACGAGATTGCCAACTCCATCAGCTACGAACGCTGGGAGGGCACCCTCGAGTACACCTTTATGGCCCCGGTCTCGAGGCTGATCCACCTGACGGGGGTCTCGCTCTTTGCCATTATTTTCAGCGTGATTCGCACCATCGTAATCCTAGTGGGGCTGGTGCTTTTTATCCAGGTCTCGGTGACCGGAGCCAACCTGCTGGGTGTGCTGGTGGTCTTGCTGGTGGCCAGCCTAGCCTTCATGGGCCTGGGCCTGATGGCCGCCATTCTGCCGGTGATGTCACCGGAAAATGGGGCCCAGGCCACCAACATCTTCCAGGGTATCTTGCTGCTGGTCTCGGGCATCTATTATCCGGTGAGCGTACTGCCTTCCTGGGTGCAGCCCCTGGCCTACCTGAGCCCCGCCACCTACGCCCTCGAGGCCTGCCGCAAGCTGATGGGCATCAACCACCCCGACTCCACCCCGGACAAACTGGTGGGGGCTCCGCTTTCCACGGTGCTGCCCGAGTTGGGGATTCTGCTCTTGATGGGCGTGGTGCTGATTCCGCTGGGCCTGCTGGTGTTTCACACTGCGGAACAATGGGCCAAGCGCACCGGCAAACTTAAGCGGACGGGCTAAGAATCTCCACAATAGAAACGTAATGGGTAGAGAAAGGGTGATTCACGAGGCCGCGCCGCTGCAAACCCCAGAATTCGCACTTCCGTTGAGCAGCATGATATTTCTATCGCGGGCGCACTTAGGAGAGGAGCCCCTGATGACCCTCAATTCCTGATAATTCAGGGGTAAAGTAAATCGCAGATGATAGAGGTTGTCCAGATTGAGAAGGCTTACCGCAAGTTTCAGGCGGTTCGGGGTATTTCCTTTGAGGTACGACCCGGAGAGGTCTATGGCCTGTTAGGGCCCAACGGCGCCGGCAAAACCACCACCCTGCGAATGCTGGCTACCCTGCTCAGGCCCACGGCGGGCAGTGCCAGGGTTGCGGGCTTTGACGTGGTGCGGCAATCGCTGGAGGTACGCCGCAACCTGGGCATTGTGAATGGCGGCATGAAGGTCTACGACAAGCTGACCGGCTACGAGGTACTCGATTTCTTCGGCAGTTTTTACGACCTGTGGGGGCCCAGACTCAAAGAGCGCATTGGCTGGGCCGCTGAATTGCTGCACATCGAACAGGCTGTGCTGAACAAGCAAGTGAAGGACATGTCCACCGGGATGCAGCAGAAGATTGTGATTGCCAGGGCCATTCTGCACCAGCCGCAGGTGCTCTTACTGGATGAAGCCACCGCAGGGCTGGACGTGTTCGCCCGCCGGGCCTTGTTGGATTTTGTGAAACAGTACGCGGGCCTGGGCAAAACCCTGGTCTATTCCACCCACGTGATGAGCGAAGCCGAGGAGGTCTGCGACCGGGTGGGGTTCATCCACCAGGGCTTGCTGGTCTATGAGGGCCGTTTGCAGGAGGCTTTAGAGCTCGGTTCAGGCAACCTCGAGCGGGCCTTTATCCGGCGTTTGGAAGAGGCCGCCTGAAAGCGCTCCGGTAGTCATTATGAACGAAATCCTGATGATTGCCCGAAAAGAACTCTTGAGCGTGGTGCGTGAGCGCCGGGTGCTATTTACCACCCTGGTTCTGCCCATTCTGATTATGCCTCTTCTGATGTTTGGCCCCATTCTGCTGTTTGGGAGTGCTGCCAGGCAAACCCAGGAGAGCGTACAGAAAGTCGGAGTGGTGGGGGTTCCGGCGGCAGTGCTGGAGCAACTCCGCAAGGCCCGGGTGGAGCCTGTTGAAATTGCCAACCCCCAGGAGGCCGTACGGAACCGCGAGGTCGAAGCAGCCCTGGTCTTCGAGAACGGCACCTATACCCTTTACGGCAGGCTATCCGGCGGGGCGACCCAGAGTGCGCTGGTGGTGGAGAAAGTCCAGGGTGCGCTCAGGGCATACAAAGATCAACTCGTGGCCGAGCGCCTGCGGGCAAGGGGAATCGGGACGGAGGTGCTCGAGCCCTTCCGGCTCGAGACCAAAGACGCCTCGCGTGAGCAGGAGCGGGCTGCCGGGTTGTTCGCATTCCTCATTCCCTATTTCCTGGTCCTGTTCATTCAAATGGGCGGAATGCCGGTAGCGGTAGATGCCACGGCAGGCGAGAAGGAAAAGGGCACCCTCGAGGCCCTCCTGGCGGCCCCCGTGCCCCTGATCCAGATTCTCCTTGGCAAGGGGTTGGCGGTGTTTGTGATGTCGCTCCTCTCTACCATTGCCGCCATTACCGGGCTTTTGCTGGGTGGAGCAGTATTTCGCAACTTGTTTGCCGCGCAGCTTCGGGCGGTGCAGGACGGAGAGAACCCGGCCCAGTTGGGCGGTGCTCTGGCCCTCGACCCGCTGGGCTATCTGTCCATGCTGCTCACGGCGCTTTTGTTTGCCCTGCTCATCATCGCCATCATGATTTCGCTGGGCCTGTATGCCCGCAGTTTCAAGGAAGCCCAAAGCTACATGAGCCCCTTGATGCTGGTGATGATTATTCCCATTCTGTTCTTCCTTCGTGTGCTACCTCATAACTCCACCCCGGCCATCTTCAAGAGAACCCGACTGCGAATGAGGTTGTGCACCAGAAGGATGAGGTTGACC
>FWPV01001821.1_pt1 | contig 55600 bp, 55 predicted proteins | sample 2228371 | NCBI WGS metagenome assembly FWPV01 (sample SAMEA103939776, study PRJEB20133) | metagenome
TTCGTTTTTTGGCCATGGATAGAATATAAGGAAACCTGTTCTAATTTTCTACATAATTCTTATTTTTAAAAACCTATTTTGGACAAGAGTGTGCTTAATTGTTAATTGAAAATTGGTAATTGTTAACTATCGAGGAAAATATGGCAGAAGTCAAAGATTACGAAACTCATCATAAACCAACCTGGTGTCCTGGCTGTGGTAATTATGGCATCTGGAATTCGCTGAAAGCGGCATTGGTGAATCAACATATCGAGCCGCATCAAGTTTTGATCGTGTCTGGAATTGGCTGTGGAAGCAAATTGCCCGATTATACTTATGCCAATGGGCTGATGACGCTGCATGGTCGTCCGCTGCCAGTGGCAACAGGGGCGCATCTGGCGAATCATGATTTGAAAGTCATATTGACACACGGCGACGGGGATGGCTATAGCATGGGCGGCAATCATTTCATCCACGCCATTCGGCGCAATATCGATGTGGTGGATATTTATCAAAATAATAAAGTCTATGGCTTGACCAAAGGCCAGTACTCGCCGACCAGCGACAAAGGCTTTGTGAGCAAAACGACGCTGAATGGCTCGATCGAAGAGAGCGTGAATCCCATTGCCATCGCCATCGCCCAGGGAGCGACGTTCGTGTCCCGTGGCTTTGCAGGCGATATGAAGCATCTCACCTGGCTAATCGAACAAGCGTTGCAGCACAAGGGCTACTGCCTGGTGGATGTGTTCCAGCCCTGCGTGAGCTTCAATAAAGTGAATACCTATCAGTGGTATATGAAGCGGGTCTACAAATTGCAGGATGATCCCAATTACGATTCGACCAATCGGACACTGGCGTTTGAAAAATCACTTGAATGGGGCGATCGCATTCCAATTGGGATTTTTTACCAGATTACAGGCAAGCCGACGTATGCGGATCAGTTGCCAGCGCTCAAAGCGGGTGCTTTGGTGAAACAAGGCTTACGAACCGATGTGCCTGAAGAAGTGAAGAATCAGTTTGTTTAAGAATTAGGCAAGGGATTGACATGCTGTGCATTATTTGTCATAGTCCACAAATTGAGAGAAAGCAAGTGAACGAAGAGATTCACAGGAATGCTGACATTATTTATGTCCCGATTGAGGTGTTGGTTTGCACCCATTGTGGCGAGCGCTATTATGACCGCAAAACGATGCAATACCTCGAAAGAATGAAAAATAAGTTGCAGCAGCAACTCATTCAACTAAAAGAAATCGGCAAAGTTATGACTTTGGAAGATGAGTTGGTACTGGAATAGAAAATTGATGACGTCTTTGATTTGGAAATCGTAAACCTGAACTTTTTTTCGGGACAGGAACTTAAGAACGCTTTTTAAGTTCCAATCTTACATTTTAAGCTGAATTTTTTGAATCCCGAAATAATCAAACGAAAGCAAGGAGAACAATCATGTTAAAAGTCGGAGATAAAGCACCTGATTTCACACTGAAATCAGATCAAGACAAAGAAGTCTCGTTGAAAGATTTTCTGGGCAAATCAGATGTCGTGTTGTATTTTTATCCCAAAGATAACACGCCAGGCTGCACCAAAGAAGCCTGTTCGTTCAGGGATAACCTTGCCCCCATTCAGGCGAAAAATGCTGTGGTGCTGGGGATCAGTCCCGATAGCGTGAAATCGCATCAGTCCTTTGTGAAAAAGCAGAATTTGAATTTTACCCTGCTGAGCGATCCCGACAACAAAGTGGCTGAGGCGTATGGCGCCTGGGGCGAAAAGAGCATGTATGGCAAAAAATACATGGGCATCCTGCGAACCACATTTGTGATCGGCAAAGATGGCAGGATCAAGCACGTGTTTGAAAAGGTGAAGCCTGAAGGACATGCTGAGGAGGTATTACAGGTCCTTTAGTGATAAATAATCATAAATTCCAAATCTCAAAAAACAAATTACAAATAAATTCCAATATTTGAAATCCAAATTCCAAACAATCTATGCCTTGTAAACCCTATTTTTTTGAATATTGAAAATTGGCAATTGAAATTTATTTGATATTTGATATTTGTTGATTGGAATTTTGTTGAGTTAATGAATTTGTAATTCATAGCTACGGAATATAAAATAATCGAAAAAAATGGAGTTAAATATGTTTGAATACGAAGTCAGCAACAAGGTTCCGATACTGATGGCAATCAGCACCTGTCCCCGTTGTCAGCGGATGAAGAAATTTTTAGAAATGAATGGTGTGCGAGCAAAAGTTATCGATATCGATTTGTTACCCCCAGAAGAGAAACGAACGCACATGCGTTTCTTGCAGCCGATCAATCCTCGGCTCTCGTTCCCAACCTTGATCGTGGGCGATCTGGCAGTGATCGGCGAAGATTATGAGGGAGCAAAGGAGGTGTTGGGTTTATGACCGTGGAGCAATATCATGAGGTCTTGAAAAAATTTGCGCCCAAACAGGGCTTGATTTTAAATAAAGATTGGGACATCGTCAGACCGTTGCTGGAAGGTCTGCTGAGAAACGGGGAGCGGTATGGCTACCGCTCCTGTCCCTGTCGGCCTGCGGCTGGCGTGCTGGAGAAGGATCGAGATATTGTGTGTCCCTGCGTTTACGCCAAGCCCGACATCGAACAATATGGCGCCTGCTATTGCTGGCTCTATGTATCTGAAGATTGGAACGAGGGCAGAGTGCCGCATGTTCAAGTTCCTGAGCGCAGGCCCGTGGAGAAGATTTTGGATTTTTAAAATCATAACAATTGGTGTGCTTCCATGGCAGAAGAGCAGCGCAATTATGATGCTCTCATTGTGAGGCAATCGAATTATTCCAAAGCCTAATGATTTTAAGTCGAATGAAAAAATTGATTCTCAAAGAAGGCTTATTTCCTGACGATCTATTCACTGATTTGATAAAAGCGAAGTCAATCCTAATTGAATTGGGTGCCAGGAAGATCATTTTGTATGGTTCCCTTGCCAGGGGTGATTATGATCAGCATTCGGATATTGACATCTGCGTTGATGGCATTCCAAAAGAGAGCTACTTTAGGGCCATTGCCAGGTGTATGATGGAGATCGATAGGAGAATCAGCATTCTTGAGTTTGAGAAAATTCAGGGTTATTTTAAAGAGAGAATTTTATCTGAAGGCAAAATTTTGTATGAAATTTGATAATCTTAAAAGTGAAATCAACTTCGGACTGGAGAATTTGGAAAGGATTCATCAAACTATTCAGGATTTCGAAAGGAAGGAAATAGACCAACAGGTAAAGACCTCCGCCCTGACTTATGAATGCTTTGGTTATTATAATGCTATTGAACATTTGATAATAAGATTCATCAAACATCTAAACCTGACCACCCCTTCAGGACAATTTTCGCATCGTGATATTCTAAAAGTGTTCAAAAATTACTTGGTCGAATCAAAAATAGATTTTGATACTGCGGTCATGACTTCAATCGAAAATTTGATGGCGTTTCGTCATGTGGCAAGCAAGATATATAGTTTTTTGATAGACGGGGAAAAGCTTGATGTGATCATCCAGCTCATAAAAAGCAAACATTTTGAAATAAGGCGGTTGTTTCTTGATATTTTGGGATCAATACAATCACGTCAGAAAGATGGCTAATGGGTAATATAATGACTGCCGCTGTCAAAAATATTTTTCAGGCCGTGGCATATATAAAAAAAATCGGGGCAAAGCATATCTGGTTTGATTTTGATGAGGAAGCAGATGTGCTTTATATCAGTTTAGAGAGACCTCAGAATGCCACTGACACCGACATCCTGGAAGATGGGGTGTTTCTCAGGCTTCGAGGGAAGAAAGTCGTTGGGTTAACCATTACCAATTTGAGCAAAAAATTTTCATAATTGCTGTTCATCCTCTCGATTGGCAGCTTGAAAATGAGTTTTTGTAACCTCAGAAATGTCTGTGTAAGAAATTATGGAATCCCAAAATGGGCCGAAGAGTCCGACGAGTCCCAGTCAATCTCAATATCGATGATGTGCGACCTTTGCCATTTGATGAGATCAAAGCCATTTTGCGGGGCGCTGAAGAACTCATCATGAGAAGTGGACGAACCCTATTAGTCTAGATTTTGAAGGGTTCGAGGGAATCGAAAATAGTAGAACTCAAGCTGGATGAAAGCCCTGTTTTTGGCTATTTTAAAGATTTATCGATCAAAGAGATTACCGCTAAAATTGACTGGCTAATCCTGAATGATTATTTGGGAATTCAATACGATTATCGACTGCCGCTGTTGGTTTTCACTCGAAAGGGCTGGCTGATAAAGATGGATACCTAATACGGATGAATTATTGCGGGGATTTGATGAGCTGATCGCCAGCGGCAAGACTGATTTTGAGATGAGCTATTTGAAGGATCGCAAGCGGGAAATGATCCTGATGTTGCTAGACCAGGTGGCAGCGACTGGCGATAAGAAATATATTCCGATTCTGGAAGCGTGGAAGAAGATCGATTATAAAAAAGTGAGTAAGAAAATTAGTGGGGTCATTAATAAATTGCAGAGGTAGTAATTTCCTGAGATTTATTTGTTGCTCGTGAAAGCAGTACTAATAAAAATGTGGAATATCACGATCAAATTTATTATGCCATGTTTGAGGTCGAAGATATGATAAGTTACAGAGAAAAATTGTTAAGCGATATTGCTAACATGCCAGAAGAGCACTTAAAAAAGCTTTATGTCATTTTCCAGATAATAAGAAAGGAATTCATTCAAACGAAAGTAAGGGATAATAGTTGGAGGGATGATTTTAGAAGCATTTCTGTATGGGAGAATGACAATTTTGATGAGATTCAAAAAGGATTTAGCAGATGGAAAATAGAGGAATTTTAATTGATACCACTATTCTAATTGATTTTTTGCGCAAGCAAAAGAAAGAGAAATCAAGATTGTGGAAGCTAAGAGAAGACAACGAAAATTTAATGATCTCTTCAATCAGCGTTTTTGAGCTATTTGCAGGTGCTACTGATGACCAAAAAATTGATGATGTCAGGAAACTCTTAAAATGGTTTGATGTTCTTGATTTCGATGAGCAAATCGCCGAAGAATCAGGAAAAATCTTCAAGATAATGAAGAGTCAAAACAAGATGATTGAATATCGAGATCTGTTTATTGGCACAACTGCAATTTTTTATGATTTAAAATTAGCCACCATTAATGTAAAGCATTTTGAGCATATTCCTAATCTTGAAATTTTGAAATAGCACTTCATTTGGATCATACATTGTGAGCGAGAGTTTAGATTTTTTTCTGGAATTATAAAGGGGATTTGAGTCGATTAGGTTCTTTTCTTTGCTTAAAAAAGAGATATTTCTATTTCAAAACCATTGGATCGCATAAGAGTAAATCCTGATGTCTGTATGGGGCAGCCGACCATTCGAGGCCTGCGAATCACAGTTGTTTTCGTACTGAAATTGATGGCATCTGGAATGACGCATGCCGAGATATTGGATGCATATCCAGAGCTTGAAGAGGATGACCTTCAGCAGGCAATCGAATATGCTACCTGGCTGGCAAGTGAATATGACTATCAATTAAAAATCAAAGCCAGCGGTTTCTCCGAGCAAGATTTTATTGAGGCATTGAATGAAATTCCAGCGGTACGACCAGAGGATATTGATGAGCTCAATGCTCAGGAAGTGAAAATCAGGTAAAAAAAAGCAATCAAGTTATTTCAATTAACGAGGAACAGGAATGAAACGTAGACCAAATTCATTTCAAGTTCAAAAAGCGATTCAGCTTGATGGGATAGAATTTATATTTTATAGCTTAGAAGTATTGGCAAAACAATTAAACGGAAAAATTAATCGCCTCCCCTTCTCCATCAAAATCCTGCTCGAATCCCTGCTGCGCAATGAAAACGGCGTCGAAGTTACTCAGCAAGATATCATCAATCTGGCCAACTGGAACCCTAAAAACGTCCAAAAAGTTGAGCTGCCGTTTCTGCCTGCCCGAGTAGTGCTGCAGGATTTTACAGGCGTGCCTGCCGTGGTGGATCTGGCGGCACTGCGATCTGCCGCCGTACGATTGGGCGGCGATCCGCAAAAAGTCAATCCCCAAATCCCCGTTGATCTGGTTATCGATCATTCGGTGCAGGTGGATCGATTTGGGTCGGCAGCAGCATTGGCATTTAATGCGGAAAAGGAGTTCGAGCGGAATCGGGAGCGATATGAATTTTTGAAATGGGCTACGCACACGTTCAAAAATTTTCGGGTCGTGCCACCTGCGACAGGGATTGTGCATCAGGTCAATCTGGAATATCTCGCCAAGGTGGTGCAGCAACAGCAAGACGAAAATGGAGCGATCGTCTTGTTTCCAGATACGCTGGTGGGTACGGATTCCCACACGCCGATGATCAACGGCCTGGGCGTGCTCGGTTGGGGCGTCGGCGGCATCGAGGCCGAGGCCACCATGTTAGGTCAGCCGTATTACATGGTCACGCCCGAAGTGATCGGCTTCAAGCTCACGGGCCAACTGCAACCTGGAGCAACGGCCACGGATCTGGTGTTGACGGTGACCCAGATGCTGCGGCAGAAAGGCGTGGTGGGCAAGTTTGTGGAATTCTATGGATCAGGTTTATCATCGCTCTCCCTGCCCGATCGGGCTACCATCTCCAATATGGCACCCGAATATGGTGCGACGGTCGGCTATTTCCCAGTCGATGATGAGACGCTGAATTATTTGCGGATGACAGGTCGATCTGCCGAGCTGGTTAAAATCGTGGAGCACTATTGCAAGGAGCAGGGATTGTTCCGAACCGACAGCACGCCCGATCCTGAATTCACCGATACCATTGAACTGGATCTGGGAACGGTTGTCCCCAGTGTATCGGGGCCCAAACGTCCCCACGATCGGGTGGGATTGGATCGCCTCAAAAAGTATTGGTATGAAACCCTACAGGCGCCAACCGACAAGCGAGGCTTTGCCGTAAAGGAGCAGGACAAAGATAAATCGGCCACCCTTACGGTTCAAGAGACGAGCTTTCCGCTGAAGCACGGTTCAGTCGTTATTTCGGCCATCACGTCCTGCACCAATACCTCTAATCCATCGGTGATGATCGGGGCAGGCTTGCTGGCTCGCAATGCGGTGCAGGCAGGGCTGCGAACCAAACCCTGGGTGAAGACCTCGCTGGCGCCAGGCTCCAAAGTAGTGACCGAATATTTGTATGCTACGGGACTTATGCCCTATCTGGAGGCGCTGGGATTTCATCTGGTGGGCTATGGCTGCACCACGTGCATCGGCAATTCGGGGCCACTGCCCGAACATATTTCAAAGGCGATCAACGAGAATAAACTAGTGACGGTCGCCGTTCTCTCGGGCAATCGGAATTTTGAAGGAAGAATCAACCCCGACGTGCAGGCCAGCTTCCTCATGTCGCCGCCGCTGGTGGTGGCCTATGCGCTGGCAGGAAGAATTGATGTTGATTTAATGAATGAGCCGCTCGGCTACGATCCGAACGGCCAACCTGTTTATCTGAAAGACATCTGGCCGAGCGAGGCAGAAATCAAGCAATTGATCGACCATTTCGTCAAATCAGAGATGTTTCAACGGCAGTACAGCGATGTATTTGATGGTAATAAGACCTGGAATCGGGTGGCGGTTCCGAAAGGGGATGTCTATCAGTGGGATCCGAAAAGCACTTACATCCAGGAGCCGCCGTTTTTCAAGCATATCACCGCCGAAATTCCGCCATTAAAAGATATCGTTGGGGCCAAAGTGCTGGCCTGGCTGCCCGATTCCACCACGACCGATCATATTTCTCCTGCGGGGGCAATTTCACCGACCTCGCCTGCGGGAAAATACCTGATTTCCATTGGTGTTCAGCCGAAAGATTTCAATTCCTATGGTAGCCGACGGGGCAATCATGAAGTAATGATGCGGGGTACGCTGGCCAATATTCGCATCAAAAATAAATTGCTCCCTGGCGTGGAAGGCGGTTATACGATTTACCAGCCGACAGGAGAGCAGATGGCGATGTGGGATGCGGCGGAAAAATATATGAAGGATGGCACGCCGCTGATCATTTTGGCGGGCAAAGAATACGGCTCGGGTTCGTCACGGGACTGGGCGGCGAAAGGCGTTTTGTTGCAAGGCGTGAGGGCCGTGATTGCCGAAACTTATGAGCGGATTCATCGGTCCAATCTGGTGGGCATGGGCGTTTTGCCGCTGCAATTTAAACCAGGCCAGAGCGTGGAAAGTCTGGGCCTGACGGGTTTCGAGACGTTCGATATCATCGGCATTCACGATGAAATCAAGCCTGGGGCCGAACTCACGGTGAGAGCCAGCTCGAGAGATGGGAAGGTCGCCGAGTTCAAAGTCGATTGCCGACTGGATACGCCTGTGGAGGTGAATTATTATCGGCATGGGGGGATTTTGAATTTCGTGTTGCGGAAAAATTTGATTGGGTAATAAGCTACCCTTTGAAAAAATTGTCGATGATTTCCTGGATTAGATACGGCAAATTAGGTCGATCGAAGCTTAGTTGCTTAGCAGGTATGCGGTGATGTTTAATATCGGGTTGGACATGCTTGTGATGGGGGTGTGATTCTGCCAATTCAGGAATATCAGGATGAGGCCAGGAGTCGTACCAATATTGTTTTTCGTCGCCAATCCATACTTCGTAGCTATAATCGATTATAATTTGGTCGAGAAAATCTAAGGTTTCAACGACCCTTAATTTGATATCATTTTCGAAGTAAACCCAACCAATAACCTGAGCAGAATGGGAACTAATTCTTCTGACTACGAGAGTGGAGGATACTATATGCTGAAAATTTTGTTGAAGTGTATAGACAAGTATTTCATATTCTTCTAACGAAGGGATCATCAAATAATCTCTTCAGTATTAAAAAAACTTTCGTCAATTGGTTCTTCGAGATGAATCAGTGGAGAGGTTTTTTTAAGAAGACTAATATATTTGTGCCTACGGTTTAACCATAGCTTTATTAAGCCGAGCCACTCATGAAATTCTGGAGTCTCATTGATTTTGCCAGAACGGATGAGTTTATAAAAGTCGGGCCATTTTATGCTATATTTCCATTCGTACTTTTGCATTTGATATTCTAATTGATTCATTTCTTGAATCAAATCGTCAAGTGAGATTTCCATTTACTTCCCCTAATTTGATTTTTATTTGGTCGTTTTAAGATACTAAATTGAGTTGGAAATGTCAAGAAGTTTTTTATCTTAGATCATAAGTTATAAAATTATACCAGCGCATTTCATTTTTATTTGTCTGGAGCGGTGGCTTTGAAATTATCCGCATGGGGGGATTTTGAATTTGGTGTTGCGGAAAAATTTGATTGGCAGCTAATAGGTGAGATGAAAAAATGAAAGTAACCATCGATATCAAAGATGAATTGTATAATGATTTGAAATCATATTCTGATATCATCAATTCCACAGTCACTGAGCAAATTGAAAAAGCGATTTCGTTAATTCTGTACAAACGAGCATTGATCAAAAAGCGATGATGGAAACCTGTCAGGAATATGATGAGGCAATGCAACAGTTGGCGAATTAGGTGATTGAATGCAAGAAATAATTTTTCTTGATCTGGAAGACATTATTGAAATCCATGAAATCACCATCAAAAGATATTGATTGCGGGTGAATGGGAAAAAATTGATTTGCTATTTTATCACTATTTGTTGAAATGCTTCATCATCGTTGACCTGAAAGCCAGAGAGTTGCGACGAGGTAACATCGAACAAGTCACCCGTTATTTGAGCTATTATCGAGACCACAAAATTGAAGGTGACCGAGATCCAATCGCTCTGATCATCTGCAAAAGCCATAACAAGATTGATGTTTACTACAGCGCTGGGAAAGATCGGGATGATATTTTTGTGGCAGAGTATAAAACGAGACTGCCGAGTGAGGAAGAAATTAAGAAACGCTTAAGAAAATTGAAATAGAACCAAATTTTAAAAGTCTCATAGTCAAAAATTTAAAATGATAACGACGCTATATAATATCCCTGTCAACCAAAAATTAATCTGGGATTATCAGTTTGAAGCTCATGATTTTCAAACCGAATCATTTTTTACATGGTATCTGGCCCGAATATTGGATTATGGCACGGCCAGAGATGTCGCACAAATTCCATTTAAAGTCATAGTAAAATATTTGAGCAGCCTCAGAATTTCACGGGATGTCAGGGCGTTCTGGGATTGGTATTTTCACAGACCGAAGTAGAATAATTGAAAATTTCCATGCACGGATAGCTCCAATTTTAACCACCCGACAGGTGAAATTATGCGATACAGAATTTTAATTGAACAAGATGAAGATGGCGTGTTTGTTGCGGAATGTCCTGCATTGCCTGGTTGTATTTCTCAAGGCAAAACTCGAACTGAAGCATTGCAGAATATTCAGGACGCCATCAAAGGCTATTTAGAAAGTTTGAAAAAGCACAACGAGCCGATTCCGCCGCCGATATATGAGGAAATAGTCGAGGTCATGCTATGACCAAACTTCCCGTATTATCAGGAAAAGAACTGTGTCGCGTTCTAAAATCATTCGGATATCATATTGATCATCAGACGGGAAGTCACATTATTCTTCGAAATGAAAATCCGCCATATCGAAGATTGACAGTGCCTAATCATAAAGAAATCGCCAAAGGAACTTTGAGATCGATCATTCGACAGGCGGGAATGACGTTAGAACAATTTATGGAAATCATTTGAAGAAACTTAATTAATAACTTTTTGGAGGAAATAATGTCCGACCAAACCATTGCAGTCAAAGCCTTGAAAACCGCCATTGAAATTGAAGATCAGGGGCTGCTGAATTTTTTGAAATTCGCCCGTCAAACCAAAGACACCACGGGCAAGAATATGTTCATCCGATTAGCGATGGATGAACATGAGCATCGCCGCATCATCGAGAAGCAATTGGCTAATCTGATGGAAGGGAAGCCATTGATCAAGATCGAAATTCCCAAATCTGAGATCGAGCACGTGGCGCCGACCATTCGGGAGAAGCAGCAGAAAACCCGAGGCGAATCGGGTCTGTTGGAGATCGATGCGCTGAATACGGCGCTGGACCTGGAACGCAAGGCGGCCAAATTCTTCAGGGATCAGGCCAACTTGATGGATGATCCCGATGCCAGGGCCATGTTCATCCGACTGGCCGAGTGGGAGGATGCCCATTTTGACATTATTCAGGCCGAATTGGATTCGATCCAGGGGACGGGATTCTGGTTTGGGATTCCTGAGTTTCAAATGGATGGGAAGTATTAAGAGTAAGCAGTGATCATTAAGAAGTAATCAGTAAACAGTGATCAGTAATCAGTAATCAGTGACCAGTAATCAGTTGAAAATATTTCGGAGGAAGAAATGGCTGGAAAAAATGTGGGATTGATGGAAGCAATTCAGATCGCCATGGAGGCAGAGGCCAAGGCGAAAAAATTCTATTCTGATTCGGCAAAAAAGGTGGTTAGCGAGCAGGGGAAAAATCTGCTAAAGCAACTGGCTGATTTCGAGCAGAATCACTTTGATAAGCTGAATGAACTGAAAAAGTCACTCGAAAAAGAGGGCAAGTTCATCAAATACGAAGGCACGCAGTTCAAAACTTTTAAGCTTGAAATGGCACCAGAAGGTTCGAGAAATCTTGAGCCTAATAAAGAGGATGTGCTGGACATTCTGGGCATGGCCATTGATGCCGAATCTAAAGCGCATCAGCATTATAAAAAAATGGCGGGCGAAACAAAAGATAAAGACGGCAAAGCGATGTTCGAAAAATTGGCCGAGGAAGAGACCATGCATCGCCGCATCCTGAGCGATGAATACTACCAAATTGCCAACAGCGGGGGGATGTGGGTTTGGGGAGAATGATTCTGATTTCTGATTTCGGAATTCGGATTTCGGAATGAGCTGAACACCCTTTCATAGGTTACAATCTTCTGAAAGGGTGGGCGATTTTATTGGTTTGAATATTCGAAATTGGAATTTGGAAATTATTTGGATTTTGGGATTTGTGATTTGGGATTTGAGAGGCGTTTTAAAAGGCAAAAATCATTTCAGGAGAAAATCATGTCCTTAACAGTAGAACAGGCGCTGAAGGTCGCCATCGATGCGGAGATTCAGGCCTATAATCTTTATACCAGTGCGGCTGAGAAGGTCAGCGGGGCTGGCACCAAAACCATGCTGACGGAATTGGCGCAGCAGGAGCTGGGGCATCGACGAAAATTGGAGCATGTAATGGCGAAGCGAGATTTCAATGTGCTGGGCAAAGCGATCCCCAAAGAAAGCCGAGGCATTGCGGAATTTTTGGCGGATACTGATGAATTGCCCGCCAATGCCACCACGCAGCAGGTGATGATCTTCGCTATCAAAAAAGAAGAGCGGGCGTTCAATTTTTACACCACGCTGAAAGATCAATTTTTGGGAACTGAACTGGAAAATTTGTTCAGTGGTCTGGCGGCTGAAGAACAGGGCCACAAGGTCAGATTGGAAGAGGACTACGAAGAGCATTTTATGCAGTGGAATTGAAAGGAGGCAGCATGAAACCGATCGCTATTTGGTGGCAGGCGTTTCGCTTCCATTTCGTGCCGCCCAGCTTTATGCCAGCCATCCTGGGAAGCGTGATTGCCTGGGCACTGACAGGTCAATTCTATTTCGGGTATTTTCTGATCGCTGTCATCGGCGTGACCATCAACCACATTGCTTTGAACATGACCGATGACTATTTCGATTACAAGCATTCGGTGGATCGGGCCAAAGATCGGGAGAAGAATCCCTACTCTGGGGGCAGCGGCACGCTGACCTCGGGGCTGATTCAACCCAAAACCATGTATCTGGTGTTGATGGCGGGCTATTTTATCACCATCGTGCTCGGATTGTATTTGACGGCGATGCGAGGCTGGTGGGTGTTTATTATTGGCGCTTTTGGCATGGGTTGCGCCTATTTCTACACGGCGCCGCCCATTCGCTATGGCTATCACGGGTTTGGTGAACTATCACAATTGATCAATTTCAGCCTGACCATCGGATTGGGTGCGTATTACGTTCAAGCGCAGTGTTTTTCCGTCGAAGCTGCCTGGGCTTTGCTGCCATTGGGCTTCATGATGTTTTCCATGATCACCATCAACGAAATTCCCGATGAGGCCGACGATCGAGCGGGTGGCAAGCACAATCTGGTGGTCATCTTTGGCAAGAAAACGGCGGTCTGGTTGTATGGCCTGAGCATGATGATCGCCTATCTGATCGTACTGCTCACGCCGTTGTTGAAACTCACCAGCCCCTGGGTGCTGTTGAGCCTGGCCACACTGCCGTGGTTCATTAAAGCATTTGCGATCCTGCATCGCAATTATCAGGACGCCCAAAAAATGTCGCCAGCCAATATGTTGACCATTCGCATCCATAACATCACAGGCATTTTGCTCATCGTCGCTTATCTGATCGAGGGCCTGCGGAATGGACGAAGTTTCAGCTCTATACTCGGAGCGATCATTGTTTTGATCATATTCTATCTGCCAGTGGTATTGACTGTTTTTATTCCCATTATTCCAGTCAAACCAGGGCAGAAATACATTCAAAATAAGACAGGATGAACAGGATATTCAGGATAAAAGTAAAGACTTCTTTTGACAGATACATTTTTAAAAATATCACTCAAAGCCTTAAAAAGCACCAGGAAAAAAATACATTCAAAATAAGACAGGATGAACAGGATATTCAGGATAAAAAGTAAAGACTTTTTTTGACAGACACATTTTCAAAAATCTCACTCAAAGCCTTAAAAGCGCCAGGAAAACAATACATGAGTTCACTCTAAAAAGGTTCAAACCACTAATTTCACAAATTAACACGAATTGATTTTATGAGGCTTAATAAAACTCAAATTTGTGAAATTCGGGCAATTCGTAGTTTTTAGAGTGAACTCATAGATTCAAAATAAGACAGGATGAACAGGATATTCAGGATAACAAAATTATGAATCTATTCAATCCTGTTCATCCTGCAAATCCTGTCTAAAATAAAACCAAATCTTGGAAGGAATCAATTTGGACGAGAGATATTTACAAAACAAGACAGGATCAACAGGATTTTCAGGATAAATAATTTTAAATCTATTGCATCCTGTTCATCCTGTAAATCCTGTCTAAAATAAAACCAAATCTTGGAGGGAATCAATTTGGAACTGGACAAGAACAAATTGGCCGAACACAATGGCCAGGACGGCAAACCTGCTTATGTGGCTTATGACGGAAAAATCTATGATGTTACTTCGAGCAAAATGTGGAAAAAAGGCCTGCACATGAATCGGCATCATGCGGGGCAGGATTTGACCGATGCCATCGGCGCAGCGCCGCATGGACCCGAAGTGCTCAATCGCTTTCAGCAGATAGGCACCTTGCAAGCCGAGAAGGAGCAGGAGGTGCGGCCACCCTTGCCCAATTGGCTGAACAATTTCTTTGATAAATATCCCTTTTTCAAGCGTCATCCGCACCCCATGGTGGTGCATTTTCCCATGACGATTTTTATGCTGGCGTCCGCTTTCTTATTCTGGTACTACGTGATTAGCCCAGCGCCCTGCCTGCTGGATGCAATTTTCTATCTGCAAATCCTGGGGACAATTTCCCTCCCCTTTGCTCTGATCACTGGTTGGTTATCCTGGCAGGTGAATTATCTGGGCAAGCCGATCAGCAATGTCACCCGAAAGATCATCTTTTCCATCGTGATACTGATTTTTGATATTATCGTATTGGTCTCGTTAGTAGGCAATTTGCAATTGCTGGCTAACCCGCAAGGAATTCAATGGGCCATCCCAATAATGATCTTCTTGTATTTGCCGATTGTGGCATTCATTGGTCAGCAGGGTGGGGATCTGGTATATTAGTTTAGACATGTTTTTGGATATTAGTTTTTGAAATGGCCGACCATTACTTCTGATTCAATTTGGATCAAAAAATCGATTTGAAGTTTTGGCATCGGGATATATTGACGATTACCTTTACGGCGGTTCCATTCGATAAGACATCTGCATAGCTAGACTGTGGAAACACTTCGAAGGAGCCGCATTCTCGACTTCATATCTTGCCGGGTAGATCTCTCAAAGCGAGCGAGGAAATTTGTGCTAAAGAACAAAAACTATTTTTTAGCGCATGGTGTCATGACTGGGAGGTAGTTGATCTGCTCGAATCCAGATGAGAATTTGATAGAAAATGCAGCGACGAAATCGCTGCATTTTTTTTGGATGTGGGCAGAAGCTGGCCTTGTCTGCAAATTGAAATTGCTTATTTCTGCATGATGATTGAATAAAAATGCGCCAAATATTTTTTGGTTTGAGCTCCTTTTTTGAGGTGGATCGCTCACTAAATGATCTCGATAATGCCTGGATGCTGCGCTGTGACCTCCCCAATAACAGCCATGGTAGCAACGTTACGCTGTTGCAGTTGTTCAAGCAAGCGATCGACTTTCGGTGCCGGCACTGAAATCAATAGCCCTCCAGAAGTCTGAGCATCGAATAGGAGCGTGGCCAGTGCCCAGTCAAGGGAATCGGGCAAGATCACTTTGTCGTTCAAATAATAACGATTATTGCTGGTGCCACCTGGGACAAATCCCTCATTAGCCAGTTGAATGGCCTCTTCGAAAACTGGGACAGCTTTGGCCCATATCTTAAAACCAACCTGACTGGCCGCTGCCATCTCATACCCATGCCCCAACAGGCCAAAACCAGTGATGTCAGTGCAGGCGCTCACTCCAACGACTTGCATCGCTTCAGAAGCAGATCGATTTAGTGTGGCCATTACTTCTACTGCGCGCGATAAGAGATCTCCCAGGTTTTGACCCGCCTTCAAAGCGGTTGAAATAATACCGGTTCCCAAAGGCTTGGTGAGTATCAATCGATCCCCAGGCCGAGCGCCAGCATTGGTTACCACTTTCGCAGGGTGTATGATCCCGGTAACTGCCAGGCCATATTTCAACTCCTCGTCCATTATGGTGTGGCCCCCAACAATTATAGCCTCAGCTTCGCTGACCTTGTCGTATCCACCGCTTAAGATTTTCACCAGAATATCATTGCTAAAAAATTTCTGATGGAAGCCAACGATATTTAGGGCAGTCAAAGGTTTGCCACCCATGGCATAGACATCGCTTAGCGAATTGGCGGCGGAAATACGACCGAAATCGTAGGGGTCGTCCACGATAGGGGTGAAAAAATCCACAGTTTGAATCAGCGCAATTTCATCTGTTAATTGATATACGCCAGCATCATCGGCCGTATTAATGCCCACCAACAGGCGTGGATCATTCGGCTGCGGAAGTTGTTTCAGAATATCGCCTAACTCCGTCAGGCTCAATTTGGACGCTCAGCCAGCGCATTTGACGGTTTCGGTCAGTCGTTTCATCGGCTTATCGGTCATGGATCGATGGTTCTCCAATTTTTATTTGACAGGATGAACAGGATGTTCAGGATAAAAAATTTTTAAAATTGACGGGATTAATTTACCAAAAAATTATCACACTTGTCAAGCCATTTTTCATAAAAAATTAAATCGCTCAGATACAGCCGAAAGCATAAGCGCTGGTGATTTCTTTTTGATCGGAATGCTTTTTAGAATGATAGCAAAAATCAACAAAAGTGAAGCTTCTAGTAAAAATAAAAAACCCTCCCGCTGCCAGATCCGCCAAATCGGGGGTTGACGATGTTATTGTAAATTGAGCCAAAGGTGTAGCTGAGCCCGATCGATGCCCAGTAATCGTATGATGTCTCTAATTGCTTGCGCCGCAACAGCACTTCCTCAAGGGTTGCCCCAGCCCTTGGCAAAGAGATTTGATCTCGCAGGAACGAAATTGAACCATACAAGTTAACCGAGAGCCCTTTAAAAATTCGGACGCTTAAAGAATTGAACAAATAAAGGTGGTACTTTTTAGGATCGTGAAGGTATTGAGAACTGTTAGCCGAAGTATAGATTGATCCCCATGGCTGTTTCATATCGTACGACAGGCTCAAGCTGTGGGAGAGCAAGGATTCGCGGGTTTTTAAATAGATTGTTTCTTCGATATAGTTCACTTGGCTGGCATTCAACGTATAGATAAGGGTGAGAAAACGCCGTGTTGATTCCGAGTAAGGGAAGATACTGTATTCGATCCCTGGGGCAAAATTGACGCCAAAGTCGATATTCTGATAAGTAGACGAGGAAGCAGATGCACTTAATCCGAGCGACCAGTGATTCCCCAGGCTTTTTACTACATCACTACTCAGATTATAATTGCGCCTGATATCGCGATAAGAATATTCTTCGCCATAGTCGTATTTGCTTTCCTGGTAGCTGCCGTAGAGTCCAAGGTCAATCTTCCAGTCTTCGGTGGTTCGACTGGCACGAAAAGATCCGCTCATGTAATTGTACTTATAGGATTTCTCTCCGTTAAAAGATCCGCGAATGCTGGTGCGAAAGGTCCAATAGTTCCAGGGATCTTTGACTTTTGGCACAGTCGCTGTCGATTCTTGAGGGGCGTTGTAGGTTATTTGTAATCGATCCCGTGCGGTCGTATGAGCCACATACTGGATCAGGCCCAATTTGATTGTGTTGACGACGCCCTTACGAATTTCATCCTCAGTATCGGTGTTCTTGGAAATATATTTCAGCGTGTTATTTTGGCCATCAAATTTTTTCAGACCGATAAAAGCGAGCGTAAATTCCTTACCGCCACCGCCGGTTGTCTGGGTGGTAATCAGAATATGGACATCGGCATCAGCGCGGTCGCGGACGTAATTGACGAAGGTGATTTCAGTCCGGACGTAATCGAAATCCAGAAAGTAATCGGGGGTGTCGATAAAAATTTTCAGCGCTTCGTCCTGAGATGTTTGTAGCGAATCACGTTGATCCTGAGCGTTCGAACCAATGGGATTAATGAAGCCCCAGAATAGCAATGTGGCGAAAATGAGAATGCTGCGGTTGATTGGCAGGGAACTCATGGCTTATTCCTTTCTTATTTCGGTGAATGATGAGTTGGGATGAACTGAGTATTGGAATTTGACTCGATCGCTTTACGATGAAAAATGGTGATTGGATTCAATTTTTATCAATTAAAATCTATACTATTTGACAGCACGACCTGAAAAATAGTTTTAGAATTAAGCCCAGATCGAAGGTCATCTCGCGCTCTTTTTCCTCATTCAGCCGATCGGGATCCGTGCCTGTGAGCGCTTTGACGAGCGAAGATTTGCCGTGGTCGATGTGACCTGCGGTGCTGATGATGATGGGGCGCATACTGATTCCATCGCTCGGAGCGATGGAATCAGTGTGCGCTGCATAAATTGTTGTCCCTGTCTCCGTCCCACAATCCGCCAATTCAATTCCTCTGCTGATAATTCAGGATGATTCTGCCGCTCGGTCAGCCGAACCGCGTCCAGCGCAAATTGATAGGCCTGGAATGCCATCTCTAATCGTTTGATCGGCCCCATATTTCTCCAGATTTCAATCTGTTTTCGATTCAGGGGCTCAAGTCGATCGCTAAATTCTCTGGAATCAGAGACAGAATTTTCTTGAATTGATTTCACTTCCAGACTATGTTAATTTTAATCCAGAATGCCTTATCGCTGTCATGAAAACCTTAATCTACCAGCCCCAGGTGTGCTCAGTTTAAGAAAAAGGTAATAAGGTTAAGACGGAATAATTATCCTTTAGCTGCTAAGGCTGCTCAGTGCTATTATTCCATCATTCCACAATTCCAGCATTCCTTTTTTGCAGATCAACTTACTACAATTTGACCTGCCTGCCGCTTTACTGTTCTGAAGAAAAAATCGCCTTGATTGCCAGCTCAATCGTTTTTGTTTCATCCTCCCCAAGCATCCGAAAATCCCGCAGCACTTCATCATCGGCAATGCGGGCAAAGATCGGCGGCTCGTTCTCCCGCAATTAGGCAGCCAGTGCATCAGCCGAAATGGTTTGCGGCTTCAAAGCAAATAGTTTCAGGGCAGATATTATGCTGGCTGCGAGCCACTGCCTAATTGGGAATAGCCTTCACTCATTTTGCATTATTCATTGGGCGATTTTTTCTGGTCATAAAATAGGATCGATGTGAATGCTCGTCAGATCAGCTTCAGCTAACGTTAGAATCGGGTGCTGTCGCTTTTGCATCTTGGCTCAGGTGATGTTCAAAACAAACTGGTGAAGATGGCGCACTGGATCGAGCGCATTGATTTGCGGAAAATGGATCAGCTTGGACATCCCGATAGGCTGGTCGACCAAGCGATGTCGAAGCTTTTCAGCCCCCAATTTTCGAATAGCTAATTTTGAGCGAAAAAATTGCCAATTTTGAAAGCGATTTAAGATAACGATAATTTGGTAATTTGTCAATATGTTTTTCTGGTTGGAACAGATGGCGTTTATTTGATTTTTAGAACCACAGAATTGCAAGCTTACAGAATTAGAAGGTATTTTTTGACCATAGAATCGAATAACCATTGAAATGAATTTATTGTTCAGGAGCAATTGTATGCGTAGCGAGTCGTGCAATATGATCAATCTAATAATTCATCAATTCGTTTGAATTGATAGCCGCGCTGGATCAATTCAGAAATTAACTGATCCAGTTTGAAATGAAATTTGTCACTTCTTCTGGGATCGCTCCCAATATGAAGCAGCAGAATGAAGCCGTTCAATCCATCGGGCTGATTTCCTTCGAAATTCAGAATGCTTTCTAAAATGGCATCGCTGGGCTGATAATTTTTGCCCAATTCGGGATAGGTCCAATCGGTATGCGATTTGGTGCCGGGAGAGAAATTGATGAGCGTGAGTCCAAACTGTTGGGTCCAGTCCGCAATGGTGCGATTGTACCATTCATACGGCGGAAGGAAATATCTCGCTTGTGATTTTTTGATGCCGAATCGCGCCATGATCGCATAATTGTCTTTGAGATCAACCAAAAATTGTTCACGGCTGACCAGCAGGCTATCCCGATCCTTCCAATCGCAATAGAGCAAATGTTGATCTGAATGAGCGCCCAGGTAATGGCCATCGGATTTTAAGGCGTAAATAATTTTTTTAAAGGCGGGATTGCGATAGAAATTGCCAGTCAGAAAAAATGAGGCTTTGATTTGATATTTTAATAAAACAGTGCGAATATACTCGCCTCCATCGGCGAACTGGTCGCCTGTGAAGACCAGGGCCAGCTCTTTTCTGGTTCGATTGCCGCGGATAATCGCTCCGTGATCATAAGTGAACTTATGGGGCTTTTGAATTTTCGTCAGGCTGCGATTATTTAAACAGGCAGATCCAAGGATCAACCGTTGCTCGTGTGATGAATGCGCAAAGCTGACCTCTGTGGGATACAGCGAGTATTTGGCCATATTCTCGAAGATGAAAGCGAGGTGAGCAGGGCTGTGATTAGGGGAGAAGTTCCTATCTGCGACTTGATTGATTGGGAATATTTCGTAATGAGATGAATGAAAACAGAACAACCCGATGATGAGGTTGACCAAAATCAGATTCATGGCGGACTCTCGCGCGAAAATGAATTCTGTTCGTAGCTCAGGTGATAAATTTCTGCGCTGAGCCTTTTGTTTCAGTTCGGTTGAATTTGCGGACAACAGGTCTGAGATATCGGTGTTGCACGATATTTATCTGCCAAGTCCTATGAAAACGGTTCGACCTGCGGCTTCCTGGAAATTGGTTTTCAAATGATCTGGTTCAGACTAAAAAGCAAACTGTGGCATGACGGCCATCGGATGGCCCATTGCATTCCTCTGCTGGTAAAGCCGTTGCAGTCAAGTATCTTGAAAGCGCAAGGAAAATTTGAGCGTCAAACGCTCGGCCAATGCGACAAAGACGTAGCAGGCAAAAGATAGGGACAGGGCGAGGATGTAACTCCACTTGAACGCGAAGAAATAGTGGAAGATAATCCAAATGCTGGCGCCGGAGATAAGGGCTGCGACCGCGCTTTTTACATTGCCGAAGCGGGTAAACAGGCCGAACACTAACACCACAAAGATCCCAGCGCTACCGAACGAAGAGGCATCTTTCACCAGGCGATAAATTCCCTCGGCATGGAGAGCCAGAATGTAGGCCAGCACCCCCATGACAATCACCAGCGTGCGGACGACGGTCAGGCGATGCCTGTCCTGGGTCTGAGGTCGAAGGGAAAAGACCAGGTTGTGGGAAAATAGGGCTGAGGCAGCTAACAGCGCACTGTCGACGGTCGATAAGATGGCGGAAACCAATGCCCCGGCAAACATGATATAGAAGAAACGCGATAGATGCTGTTGCGCCATCAACGGGAGCACGTGCTCGGGGTCCTCCAGATTGGGCAGAAGGGTAAAACCGATGATTCCAATGAATAGCGGGATGATGCCGATGCAGAAATAGAGCCACCCGGCCATGAGCGATGATCGTCGCGCAATATTAGGGGTCCGGGAGGCGATAACGCGAGAGATAACCTCCTGAGCCACGACAGAGCCGCAGATCGGGATTGCCCAGGCTTCAGCCATTGTAAAAAACGACAATAGACCGGGTTCGATGTCCACGGGGACGAAAGAAAGTTTGTGGGGCGCTACTGAAGTCATTGCAGCCTTAATGCCTCCCAGATCGCCAATTACCGAGATGATCACGATTATCAATCCCATGATCAGCACAAGACCCTGGATGATATCGGTAATGGCGTCGGCTAAAAGTCCACCGAGTGCAGTGTAACAGATAACCACGATGGCCGCAATGGTGATGGCGGTGGCTAATTCGATCTGAGATGAAGCAGAAAGCACCTGGCCAAAAGCTCGGATTTGCGCCGCTGCCCAAAGCAATGAGGTCGGCACCATGAGCAATGCCGTGACGCGCTCGGCGGCAATGGAAAAACGCTGTCGAAAGAAATCGGCAATGGTGGTCAATTTCATGTTCCATAAAGGAACTGCAAAAACTAATCCCATGAGCAACAGGCAAATGGCGTAGCCGAACGGATCGGCAGTCACTCCTGCCAAACCATCGGAATAAGCTGCGCCAGCAGTTCCGACACAGGATTCTGCTCCAAACCAGGTGGCAAAGATCGAAAAAGTGGTCAGCATGAAACCGAGTTTCCGGCCTGCCAATAGAAAATCGGCCTCTGAACGGATCTTTTTCGAGACCAGAACGCCCAGGAGCAACTGGAGCAAAATATAACCCAGAATCCCAAGCAGAATGTTGTTCACTTTTACGCTTTCACCTCATGGTTACTTTGGTTGCTGTGAATCGATTTATCATGTTTTTCAGCAGTCGGCGAAATAGCAACAGCCTGCTTTTTTTTCGATATGGAGAGATAAATTCTAATACTCCCTTCCATTGTTCCTGAGAATGGATGGTGTGAAAGGGAAGATGTGATAGTTAAAGCCAATAGTTCAGGCCAAAGAGCTCGCTGGTCCTCTCAGATTTTGCTTTCAATGAGTCGTAAATTATGCTATCGAGTTGCTTACATCCAATGCGAACTCATTTGAGCTTTAAACCGCTTGGTGCGATGCGGAATTGATGCAGTTGAATTCGTGCTGGTTGCTAATGGCTTTTTGAACTGGGGGCGGCTGCTGGCATAAAAGCCGAGACCGAATGCAAGCATTGTTTCCAGCACTGAATAAAATTGGCTTTTTTGATGCGGAATATATAAAAATATTCATTAAAAGTCAACATGATATTTTTGCGTCTCGAGTTCGCCTCCTGAGCATGCTGACTGGCAGATTGAAGTTATCTCGCAAAATCATTGAGCGCAGGAGCATGAATTCTCAGCCGAAAATTTTTTGCTTGCTTTTTAATTTGTTACATTTTATATTGCTTCGAAAGCATTGTGCATTAATGGATGAAAGGAGAGCAATTGAACTCGAGCAATATGATCTTCAAACTGGAGCTGGGAAAGCAAACGGCTCCAGGGAGAGAAGGGGGACTGAACGAGGATCACTACGGTTTTTTCTTTCCTCAACAACCTGAGGTCTTGTTGCTTCGGGGGCAAATGTTCATGGTAGCTGATGGCAACGGTACCGCTGGATTGGGTGAATTCGCCAGTAAGTTAGCAGTCCAGACCATTATACAGGAATATTTTGAGGAGCCGTGGATTGGGACGGTAGAGGACATGCTGACAAAATCGCTGCTAAAAGCCAATCGGGTGTTGATTGACGCCAATCGGGAAAACCAGGCGAACAGCCAATTTAGCTGTTCTGTCACCTGCGGAGTTGTTCATCAGGAGTTCCTCTATTTGGCGCACATTGGGACATGCCAGGCATATTTAATGAGCAATCAGCTTTTCGAGGTCCTCACGCAGAGCCATTCATTTCGCGTGGACAAGCGGGATCAGGAGCTCAATATTCCAGGAGAACAAAATGGCAGTGTGGTAGTTCGGGCATTAGGCATCGACGAAAATCCGCAAATTGATTTGACGAAACGTCGGCTTCAAATCAACGATCTGATCCTCATTTGTAGTGACGGGGTGGTCAATTCCGTTGAGGAACGCCAGGTGCAGAGCGTAATGTCATCTATCCCGATCCAATCCGCTGCGGAATCGCTGGTGGATCAGGCGCTTCGTAACAATGCCTCTGACGATGCTACCGCGCTTCTGGTAAAGATAAAAAGTATCCGCAGGGTCGATGCTGATGATAGCGTGGGAGCAGTCAATTATCAGCCCACTGAGCCGGCTGAGCGCCAGATCGTCATTAAGGGCGTCCGCTATCGTTCTACCTGGCAGGAAGAACAATTGCCTCCATTGACAGAAGACGTTGCGCATGATTTTTCTGAGGACAGAGAAATGAGACGACCAGTCATGAAACGAAAGACATCAAGGTTATCCGTTAGATCGGATTTTCCATGGCGGCAAACTTTCAATGTGCTTACCATTGTCGCCTTTCTTGTGATCCTTGCCTATGTGGCCATCAAATATCTGCCGAATTGGTTTCAACCAGACGAGACAGAAAAAACGTCCACAATTACCAAAGAAGATATAACTCCCAAAATTCAGAAGGAACCTTTTGAAGCTGGGGAGCAGGAAATCAGTTCTGGGGCGTTTCCAGAGTCTGACGATCGATTTAACGAGACCCAAAGGGGATCGACCAGCACACCTGCAGCAGGTGCTGGAAGCATTCGAATCGTTATTATCGACGGTACTTTTAAGCCGAATATTAATTGGCGCGCATTGCTCGATGGGATGAAGCTCATTTCTGGTGAGGATCGGATCACTCAGGTTAAGTCCACGCTCCGTTTGTCCAGGTCAAAGATCCTATGGCTTAGAAACGGAGATCCGGACAGAGAACAACTTTCCCAGCAGCGGGCGAGGCAATACCAACAGCTATGCACGCAATCCCTCGGCGTTACACCAGAGATTTTGCCCCTTGATTTGAGCTTGGTCCTTGGTGCAAATTTCAAAGTCCCGCAACAGAGGGTTGCTTCCGCACCCAGCGCCGCTTCTGCTGGCGTTGATTATTACCTGGAGATCCTCAATGGAACCTCGACGCCTGGGCTGGCGCGCAGAGTGAACGAGCTATTGAATCATCAGAACCTATCTGGGAAGCGCTTGGTCGTGGTCGATTATCGTAATGCTGATAAAAAGAACTATCCGACATCGTTTATCAAATGTGCCCCATCGCAAAACAGCCTGGCTGAAGAAGTCAAGTCCTTGCTGCGTCAGCCGTTCTCGATCAACAATAGTGGTTTGTATGATATTAAATTGATCGTTGGTACTGATGTTCAATGATTAGATCGAGGTATGTTTGCTTTGAGCTTTCGAGATTGGATGGGGGGAATTGTTGCATCGATTCGCAAAAGCCAGAGAAAAATATCAAGCCGGGAATGAATATGTCGATTTGCGATCAACTATCGGAATCGTTGCACCATTTGTAGAGGAGATTGCCGAGTGATCAGGATCAGATGGTTTAGATGGATGATTTGGATGCTCTTGTTTTGCGGCTGCAATGCCACATCAGAGCAACCAGTGCTTAAACTGGGGATTGATGTGCTGATGGAGAACAAACTGGATGTCATCAAAGGGAAACGGGTCGGTGTTATAACGAATCAGACTGGTGTTAATTCTCGCGGTCAGCATGTGATCGATTTGATTTTTGGTGCGCCTGATGTCCAATTGACCGCCATTTTTGCTCCAGAACACGGTATTCGTGGCGACGTCGAAGGCGGCTATATGATCAATGATCAAAAGGATACGAAGACTGGCGTTCCGATTTTGAGCCTCTATGGTGCAACGAAGAAACCGACTCCCGAGATGCTCCGCAATATCGATGCGCTGATATTCGATATTCAAGATGTCGGCGCGCGATTTTATACTTATATTTCCACCATGTCGTTGTGCATGGAGGCGGCGGCCGAGCAGGGCATTGAATTTCTGGTGTTGGATCGGCCCAATCCCATCACAGGCGCTATCGTTGAAGGGCCAGTTTTGGATTTGGCCTACCAGTCCTTCGTCGGCATTCATCCCATCGCCCTGCGCCATGGGATGACCATTGGAGAACTGGCACTGATGTTCAATGAAGAGGGCTGGTTGGCCAATGGTGTCAAAGCGGACCTTCAGGTGATTCCAATGGAAAACTGGCGCCGGGACCGATGGTATGGGGATTTTCATTTGGCCTGGATCAAGCCTTCTCCCAATATGCCTTCTCCTACGACCGCGATGTTATATCCGGGGATGGGATTGCTGGAGAGCTGCAATATTTCGGAGGGTCGCGGTACTCTTCGGCCCTTCGAACAGATTGGTGCGCCCTGGCTCGATCATGTTGCCGTTGCCAGAGAGCTCTCTGCAGCCCGGCTCACGGGCGTCGTCATCGATACGACTTCGTTCACTCCGGTTGATATGCCGGGCATGGCGATGAATCCCAAATATGAAGGACAGCGCTGCAGAGGATTATTTTTCACGATCAACTCGCCCCATCAATTTCAAGCTGTAACGTTAGCGACTCATTTGATCGCAATCGTCAAAAAACTGCATCCCGACAAGTTTCAATGGAACTCGCCTCGCGCTCCATTGCTGATGTTCGGAGATGCTGAAGTGGTCAATGCCATCGATCAGGGCAAAGCCCCTGCCGAGATCATTCAATTGTGGCAGGACAAATTGAATGAATTTCTGAAAATCCGAACCAAGTATTTGCTCTATGAATAGCCATCGTTGGGCGATGACGGCCAGGTGCTACGAGCGCTTCCGCGGTCTTTTTCCTTTCAACCTGATCTTGAAAGCTGAAAACCGTCAACTTCAAGCACTGTTGGAATCGATCGAATTGGTAGATAAAATCGTTGTTGATCTTGGCACGGGTACTGGCAATGCCCTGCAATTTTGCAATGCTGACGACTTGGCCATCGGCATCGATGCGAATTTCACCATGCTTCAATTTGCACGAAAGAATCGGCCGAACTGCTTTTTCATTCAAGCGGAGGCGAGCGCGCTCCCTCTCAAATCTGGTTTAGCCAATCTGGTCCTGGCGATTGGGTTGAGCGAATATCTGAACGATCTTGAATCTTTGTTTGAAGAAATTGCTCGAATATCATCGAATGGCGCATGGTGCATTTTCACTTATTCTCCCATCAGCATGATGACGCATGTGCGAACCCTGCTCGGTCACAAAATCTATCCAAGACGATTGGAAGATATTGCTCGCATCGCGCGATTATGGAATTTTAAAATCACAAAGCAGGCACGCTCATGGATGCAGGGACAAATTCTCTTTCAAAAAACTGATCCAGCAGCCCTATGACCTTATGAGCTATGATGATCAAAATGAAATAGCTGTTGATCGATTCAGATGAATAAGCGGTGAAAGCAATAAAGGCAGTCCTCGATTGTGAACGGCTGAATGATTGAAATGATCATTGCGATTTGCAAATCGCTGCTCGTGGAACAGCGGCCTGAACTTTATTTTCTGTGAAGAATGGACCAATTGAGCAATGATCTCGATTGTACTGGCATGAAATGTCTATTGCAATGGGATCATTAATATGGAAAATCCCCTGACGGATTCACGGGAGTACCCGGCCGTCGAATCGGGTTATTTCAAAAGATCGTCGGTCAAATTTGATCAATGGCACTTGCAAGTCAGTAGATGCAGCTCGATCGCATTGATATGGCGCGGATAGAGAAGGGGATTGCGCATTATATTCCATTCACAAGATAATCAACGAAGCCTGGGGACCTATATGAACTTGAAGTCCGCAACGGCACGATCACCTGTTTCGTTACAATTCATTGATACCTCGCAGAAGCATCCACAGCCATCCGAGCGGAAGCCTAAATCCAGCTTAGAGCGATTGATCTATAATTCCGAGAATATCTCAAGATTATTGACAACGCGCAAGGAGCTCATGAACTTGCGGTTTGATGAGCTTTCGCTCTTGCATGACATCCGTGACATGGTGGAAGCTGATCCGCAACGCTTTGAAAACATCCAGCATCCAGCAGAGTTCCGACGGGAAATCCGGGCGAAAATCTTACCCCGATACATCACTCCGGAATTCATCCGACTGATGCAGGAGAAACTTTTAAATGAGCTATTGCGCACATCGCGTTCTGGGGCCGATCAGGATGCGCTGATGACTGCGCTGGTTTTCCTGCAATCCCATACTGACCTTGATTTGCCGCTGGAAGATAACCCGCTTTGGGAGATTTTATTTAATCTCTCGATCAAAGATGGCCTCAAATTTATCGACGTATTAACGGTCCTCATGGAAGGGCTCGATGAGCTAAAAATCACCAATCCAGATCTGCTAACGCGACAACCGATAATTCTACAGAAGACGCGACAGATTTGTCAATGGCCAGCTTTCTGGAAGCTGTTGATCAATCATCAGGTAATATTCCCTTATGAAGGGATAATATCTGGCATCCTGAGAGGGGATGTGGTCATCGAAATTTATTTCGATGAGGTGGTTCATCTGCCTTATTACCTGCATCAATTATTCAAGCCTAATCTGGCGGATGCAGATTTCTTATCTGAGGCGATATCGGACGCTGATAAAGAACGGCAGGCGCGCGAGCTTTTTCAGGCCATTTTGAGCAGCATCGAAAAAGACCTTCCATACGTTGTGCCCAATTTGATCAAGCGTATTCGCCAGCTCAGTAAAAAGATGAAGGCTGGTGACATGAAAGATGAGCTGGAGCGAACGATCCATACATTGAAATCGCCGCAGGAACAATTGTCGAGCAACATATTTCTCATCGCATTGATCGCCGCCAAAGTGAGCATGAAACAATATTGGGAGAATCAGCGCGATCAATTCTTCTTCATGACGATTTTAAAGGACCCCCAGGATTCGAAAAACTATTTCGATTATGGGCATATTTTGCTCAAGCAAAAGCAATATGAAAATGCGTTTCAGCTATTCCAATGCGCGGCAGAGATCGACCCGGCAGCTTTCTGGGGATATTGGGGCCTGGGTCACTACTATGAACGGGCTAAGGATTATGCCCATGCAGAACAAAATTTTGAGAAAAGCCTGAAAATTGCCCAGCAACTTGAAATCCGGCAGCCCAATCGCTATCGCCGCGAATTGTTTTTGATCGAGGAGGACCTGAAGCGGCTAAGACAGAAAAAGCTAAGGCTCCGGTTGACGGATCAGCCACAGATAGAGCTCTTTTCGGACATGCTTCTCAGCAGCCCAGTAAAGAAGACAGGGAAAACCGAAAGCGCTGTTGCCTGATATTTTGTTCGAGATCATATCGAAGTGACATGCTATTGCATTGGGACCGCAGGCAAATTCATTGGTGACGGATTTCTTATAAGGGGCAGCACTCAGTTGAGTTCAGCGCAGCTATTCACAACAACCAATTTCAAAGCATCCTGCGGAGCGTGAGATCCAGTTGGGGGAGGCAATAATTTTAATGTCGGGGAAAAAATATATTGATATTTTGGAAACAATTGATTAATTTAAGCAACAAGATTGGGCAGGCTATTCGTCACGCTACGTTCATTCGCTGAGCAGCACCGGGTATTGACTGCTAAAATTCCGCAATCAAATCAAATGAATCATAATGAGAGGTGAACTTATGAACAAATATTCGATGATGTTGTTGCTCATTCTGATCGCAGCGACTGGAGTGACTGGTCAGGAATACTGGTACTGGCAGAGTCCTTTGCCTCAGGGCAATGCGCTGAATGACGTATGGGTTCTAAATTCGAATGTAATCGTTGCGGTGGGAGGTGTGGGTACGATCATTAGGACCACCAATCAAGGGGTGAGTTGGGATGTGACGCATAATGCAAATGGATTGCGGGGTGACCTTAATGTGGTTTTTTTCATTGACCAGAACATTGGTTGGACTGCGGGAAGCGAAGGCTGCGTGTTGAAAACGACGAACGGCGGAATCGACTGGAATTTGATCGCAACGCTGGCAGGAGTTGAAGTCCGAGGGCTATATTTCCACGATAGCCAGAACGGTTGGGCAGTAGGCGTCAAGCAGAATAAAGGGGTGCTGCTCTCCACAACAGATGGAGGCATCAACTGGACGATTGAAGACAATACGAATGCATCTGCGCTGAATTGGATCACATTCGTCAGCCCAAGCATTGGCTGGGCTGTTGGAAGCGGCACTAATCCATCCGATGACATCATCTTGCGGACCCTGGATGGTGGCAAAAACTGGTCGAGCAGTACATCGGGATTGACTACCGAGATCTATCGCGTCTGTTTTGTGGATGGTTTGCGCGGCTGGGCGGTTGGCAAAGGCCTATCGGCTTCAAGCGCTATCGTAGCAACAACAAATGGGGGAGTCACTTGGACCGCCCAGACAAACCCATTGTCGAGCAAATTTCTTTGGGCGGTGAGTTTTCGGGATCAAAACCTGGGATGGATTGTGGGGGAAGGCGGTTCGATGTTGAAAACAGTGAACGGTGGCAGCACCTGGATCGAGGTCACGAATCAGGCACGACGCAATCTCAAGGCCATTCATTACGGGAACGTCAATTTGGTTATGGCCGTGGGCAATGCTGGTATTATTCTAAAGTCTTTAGACGATGGCACAGTCTGGCAGGAAGTGAGTACTGGGACAACGACGTGGCATTACTATGCTGTTGATTTCACCGATCCAGATACGGGTTGGATTGTTGGTCCAAACAAAACGATCTTAAAGAGTGTGAACGGTGGAGAAACGTGGACACCCCAGGCCTCGCCTGCGCCCCAGAACTTGCTGGACGTGTTTATGATCAATAATCAACTCGGATGGACAGTGGGCGAATGGGGTATTATTTTAAAAACCACCACTGGGGGGATCAATGAGGATTGGGTAGAGCAACCTTCGGGTACAACCAACTTCCTCCACAGTTGCTTCTTTTTGAACGAACAGGAAGGCTGGGTGTGCGGTGGGCCAGTATCGGCCGATACATCGATTATCCTCCACACTTCAGACGGAGGCGATCACTGGCAGCGGCAGCCCTGCTCAGCAAACGCTTCGCTCCGGGCAATTTTCTTCCTGGATAGCCAGCATGGTTGGGTGGTTGGTGAAAATGGTAATGTGGCTCGAACCAGTGATGGCGGGGCAACCTGGGTGCCAGTCGCCACCGGCCGGACTGATGACTTTTACTCGCTGTATTTCCTCTCCGAAAACGTTGGCTGGATCGGTGGTCGTTCCATCCTTTTTACCAATGATGGCGGGAAGAGCTGGCAGGAGCAGATCGGGTTTTCCAGCATTGATCAGGTTCGGGCGATTCGATTCATTACGCCTTTGATCGGCTGGGCGGTCATCCAGGGCAGTGCTGGGGCGCTTTATAAGACCATGGACGGGGGGCTCTATTGGTTCAAGCTGAATATCGGCACTGAAAATAACCTGTACGACATCGATGTCGTCAATGATCAAATGGCCTGGGCAGTTGGAACCTATAGCACGATCTTAAAAACCTCAAATGTGGTGGTGCCAGTTCAGCTCGTTAGCTTTACTGCCAATTGGGTCGACGATCGGATCGAATTAAATTGGACCACCGCTTCTGAATTGAATAATTACGGTTTTGAGGTCCAGCGCCAAATCGATTCTCAGACCAATTGGTCGAAAATTGGATTTCGAGCAGGTCATGGAACCACCTCTGAAGTCCACCACTATTCATTCATCGATCACCCACAAGGTGGCGGAAAATATCGGTATCGGCTCAAACAGGTCGATGTGAATGGAAAATTCAGCTATTCGCCCCTCAGGGAGGTGGCTGTGCCAGCCAAATTCGCGCTCTATCAAAACAGTCCCAATCCCTTCAATCCAGAGACTCAAATCAGTTATGAGATCCCCTATGCCCAACAGGTGACCCTGGAGATCTATAATATGTTGGGCCAGCGAGTTGCCAGGCTAATCGACCGACACCAGGCTGCGGGATATTATCAAATAACCTGGAACGGCAGGGATGACTCTGGACGATGGGTCGGTTCTGGCATCTATTTTTATCGTCTTAAGACGGACAATTTTGAAGCCATGCGAAAATTGGTGCTATTGAGATAAATTGGTAACCGATAGCCCTCGATCGTTCGGGGATGGCGTTGCAGCTTCATCCGTGAATGTCAATCAAAGGTAGCATCAAGGGCGATCCAACTGAGGAATCCTAGCAGAATGCGCTCAAGATCATTTATCAGTTGGGTTGCCCTGATGGATCATTTTATATCCGATTTCGCATAAATCATTTTGATGTGCAAAATGAACCTACTCCAAAAAAGTTGATCTGATCAGAATTTTGTAATAGCCAGCTTGTGCGATCCGAAAGAAAAGCAATCTCATCTGGGAAAAGGTATTGCACTCTAATGAGCATCTGCGACTTCGCTTCTCCGCAGGGTTATCTTTTTTTTGACGGATCGCAACGACATTTATAGAATGTTCCATTTAAGGAGGATGTTCTTTTTATAAAGAGTGAAATGGATTGCCACCCTTCTGATGAGCAACCACCATCCATTCCTGATTTTTTTGAAGGAACTTAGTCATTTCTCGAATAATAAGGCTGGGGTTCGTTTCAGGAATGGAGCTATTGAATATTTGCTCGCTGGTGGTTTTGCTGGATCAGTTCTTTGGATCGCAATTCGACTCATACATTAAGTCAGGTACTTCGGCCATCGTAGCGATGGACTGTCCGCCAATAGCGGGATGTACATAAAGTAAACTCAGGGCTCAAAAATTAGCTTGTAGCGTGAAATCATGAGTAAAAGCTTTATATTGTTCTTTAATCGGTGTTAACCAGCATCGACAAGAGAAGGATTATTCCTTGATTGTTGAAACAGCGACAATTTCAAAACGATTGCTTCAGAAACCCGACCACAATTTTCTCGCACATAAAAAAACCACTTGACTTTGTAATAATTTTAAATTATATTCATTATAAACTGAAACCAATTCCAACTCGGCTGAGAAAAAAATGGAAAAATACAAGCAGATCCTTTCAGAGAAAGGGATCAAACCGACCTATCAGCGCATCAAGATCTTAGAGTATTTGGATAAGAATCACACCCATCCGACAGTGGATATGATCTATGCTGCGCTTTATAAGAAAGTCCCCACATTATCTAAGACCACTGTCTATAATACGCTCGATGTACTGCGTCAGCACGGATTAGTGGATTTGCTCACGATCACAGAGACGGAGGTACGTTACGAATACATCTTGCAGCCGCACCATCATTTTTACTGTCGACAATGTGGAAAAATCATTGATCTCGATGTGACATGCATATATCAAGAAGAGATGTGTGTTGCAGGGCATAAAATTGAAACCATTCACGGCTATTTCAAGGGAATTTGCAGTGAATGCTTAGCGAAAAGCGAATCGGCCAATTAATTGGCAAGGAGAGAACAATGGATAATCAGCCAGCATTGGATATTATCAAGGGTGCCATTTTACTGGAGCACAAGGGAAAAGCGTTTTATGAAATGACTGCCAAAAATACGGAGAGCCAGGCAGTGCGCGAGATTTTCGAGACCATGGCGGCGGAGGAACAAAAGCATATTGAAATTTTATCCCGACAGTATGAGCATCTGCTCCGAGAAGGAAAGTTTACGGCCGAGAAATTTGATAGTACCCATGCCTGGGTCAATGCTTCGGTATTAACCAAACAGGTCCGCGATCAAATTACCGCGGCCAGCTACGAAGCGGCGGCCATTACAGCGGCGATGGCTATGGAAGAGAATGCAGTGAAATTTTACTCCCAAGGCGCTCAGAAAGCCGCTCAACCACTCGAGAAAGACCTGTTCGATTGGCTGGCGAATTGGGAGAAGACACACCTTCAATTTTTAAGCGATCTCGATAATGAGCTGAAGGAAAGTGTTTGGTATGACCATCGTTTCTGGCCGATGGCTTAGCTGGCCATAACCAATGCCGAGAGGATTCATTCGATTAGATCGATTTGAAACCGGTTTTCGATCGTACTCACTAAAGTTTATGCCCACTCGATTGTCCCTGGTTCGGTCAAGCAACATGCTTATTTTTTCCTCGGAGGGTATGCATAGGGGGCTCAGGCGCTTATAGGCTAAAGGGCAATTTTTCTTTGCTCACCCAACAAAATCAGATTGGGTAGACCGGGTTTACTATCATTTCACACATCAAATTGGTACTGAAGCGAACCGAAAACGTTCTTAATAATCGCGAATTAAATTCTCTGTTAGTCTGTCATATAAAATCAAGAGGAGATGTGAACAATGAGAAAAATGACCGAAAAAGCATTGTCCGAAGCATTTGCTGGTGAGTCCATGGCTCACATGAAATACCTGGCGTTCAGCGAGATCGCTGAGACAGAGGGATATCCCAATATTGCCAAATTGTTCAAGGCAATCTCTTATGCGGAACAGGTTCACGCGATCAATCATGCCAAAAATCTGGGTTACCTTGGCAAGACCGAGGAAAATCTCCAGACAGGTATCGACGGTGAAAATTTCGAGGTTGATGAAATGTACCCTGCTTATGATGCGGTGGCGAAGCTTCAGGACGAGAAAGGTGCTCAGCGATCAATTTTCTACGCCCTTGAGGCCGAAAAAATTCATTCTGCCTATTACCAAGAGGCCAAGGAGAAAGTGAGACAGGGAAAAGATTTTGAGCTGCAGGCAGTTTATATCTGTCCAGTTTGCGGCTATACGCAAGTAGATGGGACTCTGCCCGACAAGTGTCCCGTTTGTGGGATAGCCAGCAGCAAATTTAAGAAGTTCTAATTTAGTCAGAAGATAATTGGGTATTCCGTCCGTCCAACGGAAAAGCTATCCATTTACGGAATGGCTTCTCGTCCGGCAAGCGCCTCCCTCCCGGCGCATGCCATGGCCGAGAACCAATGGGGCGGACGGAGCCCCAAATTTGTCACCTTTTCTTCGCTTTCGGGCTTTCCGCAGTGTAAATGACAGTAAGTATCCGATATCTATCACCCCGATTTCATAGCGACTTCAGTTTTTAATACATCCATAAATGCCTCCTGAAATCTTTCAAGCAGAAATGGTCTGTTCACCTGCCCATGTATTAAATGGGTGGTGATTATCGTCATCATAATGCCAAATTTTCTCCCAACACTGACCACAAAAATTCAAGTATCATCGATAGAATCGAAATCATTCTTCGTTCATCTAAGAAGAAAGATCAAAGAGCAATCAATAATCAAGGAGGATTATGTCATGAAGAAACAACTCACTTTCATGCTCGTCGTTTTTTTCACGATCTTTGCGAATGTAAGTCTATCGTTATCTAAGGAACAACAGAAAGGGAAACAAATGGGTTCGATCTATGATTTTGTAGTCAAGGATATTGATGGAAACGATGTGAAGTTGGAAGAATTCAAAGGCAAGGTCATGCTTATTGTCAATGTCGCCAGCAAATGTGGATTTACGCCGCAATACGAAGGCCTTCAAAAGATTTATGAGCAGTACAAAGACAAGGGGCTGGCGGTATTGGGTTTTCCAGCCAATAATTTTTTGAACCAGGAGCCAGGGACAAATCAGGAGATCAAGCAGTTTTGCAGCTTGAACTATAATGTCACTTTTCCGATGTTCTCGAAGATTTCTGTGAAAGGAAAGGACATCGCGCCCCTGTACCGCTACTTGACCTCAAAAGAGACCAATCCCCAATTTGCGGGCGAAATTAGCTGGAACTTTAACAAGTTTTTGGTGGATCGATCTGGTAACATCGTTGCAAGATTCGGATCGCGAACCAAGCCAGAAAGTGATGAGCTGGTCCAGGCGATTGAAAAAGCCCTGGCGATAGAACCTTGAGACAAATGAAGGAGTCTCTGAAGCCGATTGACAGGCTTTTACGATTAACATTCACACTGAATTGCTGATATTATTTTAATTCACCGATAGAAATCATCGATAAATCGGAGGAGCAATAACATGATTCACATGATGGAAGTGATCGGAATTTCCAGCGAAAGCTATTCTGATGCTGCAAAAAATGCGATAAAGAAACTACTGGATAACGGCCAGAAACTTTATTGGTTTGAGGTCGTTGAACAACGTGGTGCGGTAAAAAATGGTGAGGTTGAGTTCCAAATAAAGCTGAAGATCGCCGTAGAGGGCAAATAATCGGGTTCCCATGAAACTATCAAGCTGCGCTTCAATCAAGGGTCAGCATGTTGGTTTGATGAAATTAGCAGAACCATTTCAATTGATACAATAGTTCTTCGCTCTTTTAAGTAAACCTAACTGAATTTGTAATGGAGGAATCGATGGCAGATAAGGAGCAAATGGTGTTAACTGCTTTGCAGCAAGCTGGCAAACCGCTTCGGCCGGGCGATGTGGCAGAAATGACCGGCATAGACAAGGATGAGGTCTCTAAAATCATCAACAAGCTGAAAAAGGATGGGAAGGTGACATCGCCGAAGCGCTGCTTCTGGGCTCCTGCTTCTTAATGGAACGGACGCAATGGAGCGCCATGCTTTGGGCTCCATTGCGTCATCTCTTTGCATCGGTTGAGCAATTACAAATAGGCAATTGATCCGATGCATTCATTTAAATTTGATCAGCTTGATCATTCATCCTGCAATGAGGATAATTGTTCGATAGATGAGTATTCAAAGAAAGCCAAGAAGTGGACAATTCTCGGCATTGAATTTTTTTTTCCAGTCCAAAAATTTCACTTGCATATTAAGATTATTTTTTTATCTTATGACCTAAAGCTTTAGATTCTCAATCTCCCCTGGGTTTACCCTTAAAATAAATCATTGCTACCTTCTTAAAACTGAATTCCTGAGAGAAGCAGCTTCGAATGAGTTGCGACTTTTTAGGAAGAAGATTATCGACTTGTGATTTTAAAAATGTTCGAGATGAAAGCCAAACCCCTGAGCTGAGATCTGATGACAAAGGAGATCAACGAAACCACGATTCTTGGGATTGATATTGGAGGCACCGGGATCAAAGCGGCTATTGTTTCTGCAGATAAAGGCCAGTTGTTGGATAAGCCGCTGAAGACGATCACGCCTCAGCCAGCAACCTTTCGTTCGATGTTCGAAATTATCCGAGATTTGGTCCATCGCCTGAATTGGCATGGCAGTATTGGCTGCGGCTATCCTGGTGTAGTTAAAAATGGTCGAGTTCTTACGGCGGCAAATCTGGATCCAAGCTGGATCAACGTGGATCTCGCCGCTTGCCTGAGGGAATTAACTCCCAGGGCAGTTCGCGTAATCAACGACGCCGATGCCGCTGGGATTGCTGAGATGACATTTGGAGCAGGCAAACCAAGGAACAAAAAAGGTGGCGGTGTTGTACTGCTATTCACTTTGGGTACGGGCATCGGGAGCGCACTGTTTATCGACGGTCAATTGGTTCCCAATACTGAATTTGGCCATATCATCATGGATGGTACAGATGCAGAAAAGTTGGCTGCTACCGTCGTCCGCGAACGCGAAAATTTGAGCTGGGAGGTTTGGGCGAAGCGCGTGAATCGTTATTTGCAATATATGGAGATGCTATTTTCTCCCGATTGCATTATCATTGGTGGGGGGGTTAGCGAAAATCCAGAATTGTTCTTTCCCTACCTGGATCTTAAAACCGAGGTCCTGCCAGCAAAAATGGCAAACGATGCCGGCATCATCGGCGCTGCGCTTTCTGTCCTGGTCTAATGGCACTTATTGCCGTACGTGATCAGCAATTTTGCAAGACAAGGTTGCAAATTTTTTGAAAACTACCCATCTAATGTGTGAGGCATAGTGGAGGTATTTGCCGTTCCGAATGAGCTGATCCTCCTGCCTCAATGCGACCCGCATGTATGAATCACTTGAATCGAAAAATAGCAATTGCACAAGTCAACTTCGCTTGCTTGATTAGCAGGTCATTCTGATCCTTTCAAAGAGTTATTTCAAACTGTGTTGACCCATACGATTCATAAATTTTGCCGCGGAGACTCCCTGTTCATAACGAAACAGAATATTTGCTGGTCACAATTGATGATTTAATGATGACTCCCTTGATCCTTTTCCGAGCGGACAAGGAGGTAGAATCTCCCTCAGGGGCGCCACCAGGCAACAATGCTATTGGACGAATGGGTGAAAAAATGAGATGCAAATTTTGCCGAGGTGATTTCGACAAAGTTCGGTGCTCGCAGTCAGCATCAACCTTGTTTGCTTGAGATAACAGTAGCCTTACTCCAATAATCGAAAAGCAATATGAGATGTTCTCAACCGCTCCGGTGCATTAACTCGTTTTTAATTATTGACAGCAATCTGTCTTTTTCAATTAAGAGGAGCTGTCGCTTAAGTGAAATAGTTTGAGCAAACAACGGGAAAATTCCTCTGCTAACAGCAACTTCGGTTTTGCCGATCCGAATCCCAAATGCCTTAGGTCCGCATGATGAGTCGCTTATCAGGTAATTATCGATAATTTCACATGGAGATGGAACGGAAAATCGGTTCCAACCGAAAGAGCGAAGCGATATGCGAGGAGGTCCGCATAATAAATGATGCGCTAAAAAGTTGATGCTAGCGGGATGAATTTTTTTGTTTGAAAGAGTCAGAATTGGTCATTTGAACATGGGTAGTGGTCGTTATTTATGAATGGACAAGATTGTGTTTTCCGCTTAGGAAATTATGAAGCGGAATGTCAGGCGGCGCTTTCACAATTAGAGAAGGAGCGAGTGGTTGAACGGATTTGGGAGGGGGATCATACGATTTGGAAACCGCGACCAGATGAAATCACCAATCGCTTGGGTTGGCTGCGCGCGCCCGATGAGATGAAGCAGCATATTTCCAGCATTGAATCATTTGTAGCTGAGCTCAAGAAAGAAGGGATGACTCCTGCATTGTTGCTGGGAATGGGCGGTTCCAGTCTGGCTCCTGAAGTCTTTCGAGCGGTATTTGGGGTGAAACCCGGGTCTCTCGACCTGGCGGTACTGGATAGCACGGTTCCAGATTTTGTGCTCTCTTATGCCCGTCGGCTCGATCCAAAACGAACGCTGTTTATTGCTTCGACTAAGTCGGGTGGCACGATAGAGACGATCTCGTTGACCCGATATTTTTATGCACAGGTTCAGGACGCACTGGGAAAAGATGTGGCGGGGAGACATTTTATCGCAATTACGGATCCGGGCAGTGGGCTGGAATCGATGGCCAGGCAATGGAACTTTCGCAAGACCTTTCTGAATGATCCCAATATCGGCGGTAGATTCTCCGCGCTGTCGCTTTTTGGCCTGGTACCGGCTGGTATGGTCGGGATCGACCTTCAGGAGTTTCTGGAACGCGGCCGCGGGATGGCGCGCCGCTGCCAGCAGGCCGGGGCAAATAATCCTGGGGCTGTTCTCGGCGCGGTGCTCGGAATTCTGGCCCTGGCTGGTCGGGACAAGGTCACTTTTCTGCTATCGCCATCAGTTGCACCTTTGGGAGCATGGATCGAGCAGCTCATTGCCGAAAGCACTGGGAAGGAGGGGAAAGGCATCGTTCCGATCATCGGCGAAGCTATTCTCGATCCCTCTGATTATGGTCCGGATCGTCTGTTTGTCTCGATCCAATTGGCTGATGAACGCGATGATGAGAAGCTGGTAGATGCTTTGGTGGCAGCCGGACATCCTGCTGTGGAAATTGTTCTGGATGAACGGGAAGATCTCGCCGCTGAGCTGTTTCGATGGGAAATGGCAACAGCAGTGGCCTGTTATTTTTTGCAGGTTAATCCATTCGATCAGCCCAATGTGGAATCCGCCAAGGTCTTAGCGCGACAAATGATTGCCAGCTATCGACAAACCGGGCGATTGCCTGAGGATGAGCCGAGTGCAATGATCGATGGCATAAAAATCTGGAGCAGTTTCCCAGTCGATAACATTGAAGAGGCATTGCATCATCTATTGAGTCAGGCGAATCAGGGCAAAAACGGTCGGAATCGGAGCTATGTGGCGCTTCAAGCGTTTATTTCCCCATTGCCCGAGGCAGACGCCGCTCTGCATCAGTTGAGAACAGCGATCCAGCGAAGATATCGATTGGCAACGACGGTTGGGTATGGTCCGCGATTCTTGCACTCCACTGGCCAGCTTCATAAAGGCGATGCGGGAAACGGGTTATTTATACAAATCACCGCTGCAAGTCATGAAGACGCTCTCATTCCCGAACCGGCAGAGCAGCCGCCCCCCAGTATCAGCTTTGGAACGCTGGCTCTGGCCCAGGCCTTAGGGGATTATCAGGCGTTGCGCGCAGCAAACCGAAAAATTGTGCGTTTTCATCTAACCGGGGATCTTGTTGGAGGGATACAAAAATTGACAAAAGCGATCTAAATCCTGGGTGAAAATGATTCGGGATTTGAGGGTAATCTTCATGAATCGATAGCCCCATCCTATTCAGCGTTTGCATTTTCAGCTCTACCCTCTTATGAAAGCGCAAACGAAAAGGACTGAGGTGTTCTATGCGGTCCGAACAATTTTTTATTTAGATGATAAGAATGGATATGATTGGCTTCATGGATAAAACAGCGGGGCTGCAATAATATGAAGATTGTATTTCAAAAAAGTAGGATTGATTGGGTAGCATAATAACGCTGGGAAATTTAATCTGAATGAACAAGCAAGATGAACTCAAAAAGCAGGCGGCGAAGAAAGCGGTGCAGTTTGTCGAGAGTGGGATGATCATTGGATTGGGATCGGGCAGCACTGCTTGGTTTGCCCTGGAAGAAATTGGACGGCGTTTGCGAGAGGGCGGGCTCGAGGCGATTATCGGCATTCCCAGCTCGAGGAAGACAGCGCAAGCGGCTCAGGAACTGGGCATCCCCCTGGGCACTCTGGATGAATTTCCAGCCTTGGACCTGACCATTGATGGGGCTGATGAGGTCGATCCTCACCTGAATCTCATTAAAGGAGGTGGTGGCGCACTCTTGCGCGAAAAGATTTTAGCGGAACATAGTCGTCGACTGATTATCGTTGTGGATGAAAGTAAATTGTCTCCGGTTCTGGGTATCAAACAACCAGTCCCCGTCGAGGTGATCCCGTTCGGATGTCAGCCAGTTTTGAATTATTTGGCCACGCTTGCGATCGAAGTAAAACTCCGCCTCAACCAGAACCATCGGCCAGTTGAAACCGATCAAGGAAATTACATTATCGATTGCAAATTTGCTGACCTTTCAGAGCCAGAGGCGATAGCAGCGAAATTAAGTGGCAAAGCTGGTATCGTGGAACATGGCTTATTCATTGGTCTGGCGAGCGATGTGATTGTGGCTGGGGAACGTGGCATTCAGCACCTGGTGGCGATGCGCAAAAACAAATCTCAACAATCTTGAACAAACGATTATTTGTATGATTGAAACTCTGATTTTGAGAAGTAACGCGGTTTCAAAATAACTAATTCAACATTTACACCAAACCAAATTGTAAAGGGGAGTTGAAATTCTGATATGGAAAAAGTAGAGAATTTCGTCATGGTGATCTTCGGTGCGTCAGGCGAACTGACCAAGCGCAAGCTCATTCCTTCGCTTTTTGAGCTGTACCGCAAAAATCGGTTGCCAGCCAATTTTGCCATCCTTGGGGTGGGGAGATCAGATTATGATGATGAATCGTTTCGGGAGAAGGTGAATATCAATGTCAAGCTCTTCGCGAAGAGCAAGCCAGTGAATCCAAAATTGTTGCGCGATTTCTTGACGAAGGTGTTTTACGAGGAGCTCGATCCCACCAACTCTGAGGCTTATGAGCAGTTAAAGACACGACTGGGTGAATTGGATCAACTGGTGGAGGCGAATGGGAACACGATTTATTATCTTGCGATTCCGTCCTCCATCTATTCGGCCGTTATTGCGAATTTAGGAACTCACGAGCTCCATAAATCGACCGATCGCACGGGATGGAAGCGAATTGTACTGGAGAAGCCATTGTGCAGCGACCTGACTGGTGCGTGTACGTTGAATACACAACTGCACGAGTTCTTTCAAGAACGGCAAATCTATCGAATGGATCACTTGTTTGCAAAGGAGGGGTTGCAAAACATTGTCGCATTTCGATTGGCCAATGCGATGTTCGAGCCGCTGTGGAACCGCAATTATATTCAGCGGGTGGAAATTACCGCGGCAGAAAACGTTGGGGTTGAAGATCGGCCAGAATATTACGATGCCAATGGCGCCCTGCGCGATATGGTGCAAACGCATCTTCTGCCTTTGATGTCGATATTTGCGATGGAGCCACCATCCCGATTTGAAGCAGAGGTCATTCGCAACGAAAAGATCAAAGTATTTCATTCGTTGGTACCGATTAGCCCAGAAAATGTGAGCAAGCAGGTGGTTCGCGGACAGTATTTGGAATCAATTATTCGAGGGGAAAAGATCGCTGCTTATCGTAAAGAGAAAAAGATCGATAAGGAATCCAGAACTGAGACCTATGTGGCATTAAAGTTTTTTATCGATAACTGGCGCTGGGGTGGAGTCCCGTTTTATATTCGAACTGGCAAACGTCTACCGACCAAGATCACCGAAGTCGCTTTCTATTTCAAAAAGTCCCCCCATTCTCTGTTCACGCGAGAATTCCCCACTCGATATAATGATAACCAACTGGTGTTCCGGATTCAGCCTGACGAAGGGATTTGGTTTAAATTCGGCATGAAAATGCCCAGTGCCGGTTTCAATATTAAATCAGTGAATGTGGATTTTCATTACAAGGACCTTGGAGAAATTGAATACCCGGAGCCATACGAGCAAATGTTATTTGATTGCATTCAGGGTGATTTGATGATGTTCACGCGTGCCGATGTGATGGAGGCCTGCTGGTCATTTGTGAATCCTATTTTGACAGCCTGGAATGAAAACCCTGAGATCAAGCTTTATGGCTATGTGGCTGGCAGTTGGGGTCCCAAGGAAGCATCGAGCCTATTAGAGCCAGGCGAGGAATGGCGCTATCTCAGCAAAGAACTGGTCAATGGGGTGGATTCTGTTGAGCTTTAATCCCATTCCGATATTTTTTAATGCACCATACCAATGAAAAAATAGCAAGCTTCCTTTGGATTGCGCGGGATGGGATAGAATCTGCGATACTAAAGACGCTCAGAGCACTCGTGGGTACGTTTATGGCCGCTTGACATGAAAATTTTTTCATTGAGAAAGTTGATTGGTGTTGCTTGATTCAAGTTGCGAATGATTGTTTTCACGCCAATTCGCAATTGCATTGCGCTCCATGAAGCGTATCGTTGCCTGTTCGGCAGTCGATGCTAAGCGATCACGAGTTCCTCAGGAATTATTGTTGTCTTGTATATTTGTTGACTGACGAGCGTGATATCGAACGGATAATGTTGCTACAATTTTTTCTGGCAGGTATCAAGCGGAATGGCGCGCAATCGTCTTACACCTGATGCGCTGCCTGATCAATTTTTCGATTGAACAATTTATTTGATCCAGACAAATGATGGCATGAAAGCATGATAATTCCGCTCAAACGAAAAGAGAAATTTGACAAGCATAGTGTTCGTGGATTGATTTATGCAATGGTGTCCACCTTTGGAATCCTCTATGAAATATTTTATTCAAAACACATCAGGGTTATTCTGATCGTTGGTTACAGCGTGATCTTTGTCTTCGGTATCCTATACATCTGGTTCATTAAACCTTACGAGCCGCACAATGAAGTCCATGGCGGATAGACCGCTGGGTCGCTTCGAGATAGATTTCTTTCTAAATCGATCAATGCCGATTGCAAAAAAAATTAGTGTCAGTTTGTGTGAGTGGCAATTCAATGCAAGATTGCGCCCCACGGCGTTTGATTTTAATTAGCCAGTTGAAGATGGTCTTCCCAATAATGCGTGCAATCACGCGGGTTGAAATCGCATGGTCATCAAAACCATCAAGCTAAAAAACTATCGGCGCTTTCGAGAATTGGAGCTCGAATTGCCCGAGAACCTCATCGGCATCGTGGGCAATAACGGCGCGGGCAAAACGACGATTGTGGAGGCGATTGGGTGGTGCCTTTATGGGAATCGCATCCGTCGTACCGACAAGCAGGATGTTCGCTCACAATGTTGTGAAGCTTCGGAAACCTGCTCTGTGGAATTGATTTTCACCTGCGGCGACCACGAATATCGAATTGTCCGGCAGTTGAAGGGCAAAGCGGCCAATGTTGAAGCCGCGCTGTATCTCAATGCAAATCCAGACCCGATCGCTGTGCAAGAGCGTGGCGTCAACGATTATATCGAGCAACTATTGAATCTCGATTACCGATCGTTCTTTATTTCTGTATTTGCCAGGCAAAAGGATTTGGCGGCTATCTCTGAGCTTCAACCGGAGGAGCGGCGCAAAAGCATCGCCCGATTGATCAACATCGAATCGATAGATCGCGCGCGGAACGAGATTAGATCCGATCGCGCCACGAAAGAAGCTCGCTTGGCCGGTATTACCTCGAGCTTGAAAAACGAGGTGGAGCTGAAAGAGCAGCAGAAACAACTCACGCTGAAATTGGAAGCGATAGTTCAATCTCGGGAGGAATTGAACCAGAAGCTACAGCAACTTCAGGATCAAATGGCCTCTTTGAAGCAGGAGTTCGAAACCCAGAACCAACTGCGCGATCAATATCAGATGATTCAAGCGAGGATTGAGAAGTGGAAATCGCGTCAGGCTGATTTCGAATCGCGACTCCGCCGGACCCAGCAAAATATTGAAGCCATTCGAAAAGCGGAACAGGAACTGGCCTTTTTAAAGCCTCATATCAGCGACTATCCGCGAATTCAGCGCGACAAAGAAAGGTTGGACAAAGAGAGCACGAAGTATTTTCTGCTTAAGGGCAAAGAGGAGGAATTGCAGCGATTGGCCCAGCGAATCACCAAAGAACAAGTTACACTAACGAGGCTCGACGAGGAGTTGAAAGCGCTGGTTGGGATCGATCAAAAAGTTGCGGATCAAGACGCCGAAATTACCCGGCTGGAGTCAGAGCGGGAAGAACTACGCAAGGAGCTATCCCAAGTTGAGGGGCAGAAGGTGAAGGTCAAAGAAAAAGGAATCGAAATAAAAGAGAAGCGAACCAGGATTCAGGAACTTGGGCCTGAAAGCCCTTGCCCAGTGTGCACCCGACCGTTGCACGACCACTACGATCAGGTTTTGGCTCAATTTGATGCTGATCTGACCAAATTGCGCCAGGAGTTTCTGGGCTTCAATGAAGCTGAAAAGAATTTGAATCACGTTATCACAGAGATCAGTGAGCGATTGAAGCACGCCAAGCAGTTTCGAGATGGCCTATTGCAGGCTCAGGAGCAATTTCGCGAGCGAGACAAACAGCGCAATCAAACCAAAGAGCGCCTGGAAGAGCTATTACGGAGCCAGAAGCAACTGAAAGCGGAAATCGCAGCGATTGGAAAGGTTGAATATGATGAATCTGGCCATCAGGAGCTGAAAAAGAAGCTGAAGCTACTGACCGAGCTGCGCGATCAGGCATTGAAGTACGAGGAGCAGGTAAAACGATTACCAGATGAACAGCAGGAATTGGAGCAGATCACTGCTACATTGAAGGATCTGGCGAGCGAAATTGCGCAGGAAAATGAACGGTTGGTGTCGCTGAACTTCGATGAGGGTAACTACCAATCGCTAAAGCAGCAGGTAGAAAAACAGCAGCGACAAATCGACCAGGTGCGCGAACAAATCCATCAGACCGAGCAAGAGATTATTCGGATTCAAAAGGACAAGGATCATGTTAAAACTGAATTGGACAACATTCACAAGCTCCGCCAGGAGATAGATCAATTGAAGCAGGAAATTGTCGATCTAAAATCGCTGGATCATCATTTGGGGGAGTTTCGTCAGGAACTGAGCGGTCGCATTCGGCCGCTGATCGCCCATCGAGCTTCGGAGCTATTGCATCTGACCACTCAGGGCCGGTATTCCATCATGGAGTTGGATGAGGACTACAATATCTATCTGTATGACCAAACTAACCGGTTCCCGCTCGCACGGTTTTCGGGAGGGGAACAAGATCTGGCTAATCTCTGCCTGCGGATTGCCATCAGTCAAGTCGTCGCTGAACGCTCCGGTCGGTCTCAGATCAATTTTATTGTCCTGGATGAAATATTCGGTTCGCAGGACGAGCAGCGAAAAGACCTTATCCTCAATGCCCTGCAACATCTTTCTTCGCAATTCCGACAGATCTTCATCATCTCCCATGTCGAGGGGATCAAAGATGCTCTACCAGTCATCATTTCTGTCGAAGAAAGCTCGCTCGACGAAAGTGTGGCTAAACTCATATAGTGGATCGGTGCGCTCATGGCGGAACGGAATTCCAGAATATTACTCAAGAGATGGAAAGCTTAAAGGCAAAAGATCAAGTTATAACATCAATTTTGTGGGATGTCAATTCTGTGGGAGAAAAATGCATAAATCATACTGACCAGTCCAATGAACTGGATGCTGAATTACCAGAATTCATCGAGGTAACGGACGTCCTCGATCTCCACGGCTTTTATCCAGAGCAGGTGCCAGAAATTGTTACTGATTTTATTGACAACGCGCTGGAGTTGAAGCTCTTTCGGCTTCGGATTATTCACGGAAAAGGGAAAAGCCGATTGAAATGGGAGGTCTATCAGGTTCTGAAAGAGAACCCCCATGTCGCCTGGTTCGGCGATGCCCCGCCAGACCTGGGCGGCTGGGGCGCGACCATTGTCGAATTAAAGAAAGAAGCGCATTGATTTGATTTGAATCAATTGTGCTATTCTTTTTCATTTTGATCCTATCACCTATCAGTCCCACCAACTCACCACAAATTATTTGATATTTCATCATGATGATTTTCAATTCAGTATCTGATTAATAGAATTTATTTAATTCTCTAACTTGTGGGAATCAAGTTTGCTTAGTCCCACGCGACTTTTAGTTTTAATTTTGGATATCAGCATTTCTATCGTTCAACTGTCGAGGTGGTTGTCATGCGTGTGCTACTGGATCATGAACTGCTGACTGTAAGAGAAGCACAGCGAGTGCTAAATGTCAATCGATGTACCATTGATGAAATGATAATGACCGGGAAATTAGCAACTGTCAAGATTGGATCGCAATTGAAAGTCGAAGGGAGGTCCTTAAAAGAATTGCTATCCCAAAAGGAACTAAAAAATCGTTCTTTTTCTGATCTCGATTCCGATCGGTTTATTCATAATGCTTCGCCGAATGAATTAGCAATGATCGCGGATTGGACTTAATTTGGATTTCATAATTGGGAACGGCAATGGCGAAAAGTTGATCATCCATGATCATAGACCACAGGTGTCCACAATGAATGGGAGATGAATCGAGAATCAATTCGATGAAACCAATTTTCATGATCTCAGAAATCAGGTTTTGATATTTAGCCTGAAATTTTAATAAAAAGATCACAATCATTGCCCCACGGAAAACCCGGAGTTACCCCGAAAGCGTTTCTTGTCCTTTTAATTTCGTGTCGTGCAGACTATTTCGTAGGCAAAGAGTTTCCATTTTCAATCGTTATGGTTCATTTTAGAAAATTGGGTTTAAGCTGAAATTTTAGAATAGACTGATCGTCTATTTAAGTATATTTCTTGGCCACTGAGATCGCCGAGCAATGATCACAGAGCAAAGGATTCGAATTTGTCCATCAGTGAACGAACTCGGTTATTCTTTGAGGTCCCTGTGTCAAAAATTTCATTGATCATGGTAAAAGAAGTTTCACTGGACAATGCCTCTACGATCGTTTCATTATTTTGGATAATAGTGATCTGAGACCATATAGGATCACATGGGGAATTCGTGAGAGAATCATTCATCAGAGAGTAGAATATTTCAAACGGTCAAAATAAATTACAGCGAAAGATCATTTGCCAAATTTCCATTTGTCCAAGATTTTTGAATAGTGGAATCAAAGAGATTGGAACGATAATTTGACAACATCCCTTCAGGCGATGGCGCTTTGAAGGGATGTTGCTCAGATAAGACCTGGTTGCGCATCATGACGGGATGATTTCGTGCTGCTCCAGGTAGCGAATGACGGCCTCAGCGCACTGCTCAACGTCCATCGTGCTGGTGTCAAGATGAATTTCCGGATTTTCTGGTGCCTCATAAGGTGCGGAGATGCCAGTGAACTCCGAGATTTGGCCGGCGCGGGCTTTTTTATATAAGCCTTTGGGATCCCGATCCTCCAGCACGTTCAATGGGGCATCGACAAAAATCTCAATGAATCGACCTGGCTCGTGCAATTTTCTGGCCTGATCGCGATCAGCGCGATAAGGCGAAATAAAAGCCGTCATGGTGATGATGCCAGCATCTGCGAACAGTTTGCCGACTTCGCCAATGCGGCGAATATTTTCGGCTCGATCTTCTGGCGAGAAACCAAGGTTCTTGTTCAATCCATGTCGAATGTTATCGCCATCCAATACATAGGTCAAAATTCCTCGATCATACAATTTTTCTTCCACCGTGTGGGCGATAGTCGATTTGCCAGAGGCGGAAAGACCAGTAAACCAGATCACCACGCCTTTCTGCTTCAGCAGTTTCTCCCGGTCTTCTCGTGTCACCGCCCCATGATGCCACGTGATATTTGTTGCTTTTTGTTCCGTCATTGCATATTCCCTTCGATTTTTTTCAACGTTAACATTCAAGCTATCAAAAAACTCACCTCAATCTAATCATTGTGATTGATATTTTTGTAGTATTCCATCAGGATATCGATCACTTCTGGCCGGCTGAATTCTTTTGCAGGACGCTGGCCGCTTGCCAACATCTCGCGTAGCTTGGTGCCGCTAATAAGCAGGCGATCCGCTGCTGTGTGCGGACATGTCTTCATCGAGGCCATCCCTTCGCATTTATAGCACCAGAAAGTCCAGTCGATATTAAGCGGTTTAATCGCTAATTTCCCATCATCAATTTCTTCGAAAATTTTTTGGGCATCAAACGGACCATAATATTTCCCTACGCCCGCATGATCGCGGCCAATGATCAGATGGCTACAACCGAAATTTTGTCTGAAAATTGCGTGGAGCACGGCTTCGCGAGGACCACCATAACGCATCTCCATCGGATAGACCTTGCAAACAACGCGATCCTGGGGATAATAATTTTGGAGCAATACCTCGTAGCACCTCATTCGGATGTCCGCTGGGATGTCATCGTCCTTGAGCTTGCCCACCAGCGGGTGAATTAAAATGCCATCACTCACCTCGAGTGCGATTTTGGTTACATATTCGTGAGAACGATGAATGGGATTTCGGGTCTGGAAGGCAGCGACTTTTTCCCAACCCAACTGCGCAAAGATTGCGCGCGTTTCAGCAGGACGGGCATAATAGCTGCCAAAACGTTTGGGATACTCGCCTTCGCTGAGCACTTTAACAGGCCCCGCCAGGTATATTTCGGGTTGATTAAAAATCTTAGCCACCCCAGGATGGGCAGCATCGGTGGTGCGAAATACCTGGCTGGCTTCGAGTTGTTTGTCATAACCATACTTCTCTTCAACCTTCATGATGCCCATGAGCTCACCAGATTCATCGTCGATCAATGCAATTTCCTCGTTGGTTTTGATTGCTTCGGCCTGCGTCTTTTCGACCGCCAACGTAATCGGAATCGGCCATAAGGTTCCATTTGCTAACTCCATCGATTTTAGGACATTCACATAATCGTCGTGTCTCATAAATCCATCCAGGGGACTGAACGCACCGATACCGAGCATGATCAGATCTGATGTTTCGCGCGAGCTCATCCGGACCTGCCGAAGTGACTTAGCCTGATTAATCAATTCATCTAATTGATCTGGGTTTACAAGCAGTGGCTTTAATTCGCCGCCATGCGGCGGCACTAATTTACTCATTTCTTAACTCCTTTGCTGTTTATTCGTGATGTCTAAACATTGAGCTAGTGATTTAAAAGTACCAAAATTGAATCATCAAAATTGCGATTATTCCAATTAATATGTTCATGGGAATGCCAATCTTCAAAAAGTCAGTGAATTTGTATCCCCCGGGCCCATAGACCATCAAATTGGTTTGATAGCCAATGGGTGTTGCAAAGCTGGCGGATGCCCCGATCGCGACTGCCAGACAAAAGGGGCGCGGGTCCAAATTCGCCTGATTAGCTACAGCTAACCCAATAGGAAAGACCAGCGCAGCAGCAGCGTTGTTGGTAATGATTTCAGTATAAAGGCTGGTCATGAAATAGATGCCAGCCAAGATACCTGAGGGCCCTAACGAACCAACAACAAGAATCAGTTTCTCAGCCAGAAATTTGGCAACGCCTGAGTTCTCTAAGGCATGGGAAATTCCAAAGGCTGAAGCAATGATCAATAGCACATTCAATTGAACGCTTTTCTGCGCATCAACCGGGGAAATGCACTTGAAAAAGATGAGTAGCACCGCTGCACACGCTGTGGTGATAACGATGGGAATGATCTCCAAAGCCATCATCGCAATCATCATTATGAAGATGAGCGATGATAGGTAAGTATAGCGTTTTGGTTTGGAAGGGATGTTTTCGGCTTCAGACACCAAATGAAATTCATTTGAATTGTACCATTTATTTAGAAAATCATGACGTGCCAAAATCAGTAGCGTATCTCCGGCACGGAGCACAATATCGCCGATTTTTTTGCGAATTCGTTCGCCATTTCGGTGGATGCCAATAATGACAGCTTGATAGCGACTGCGGAAGTTGCTTTCCCGCACGTTCACGCCCTTTAATGGAGAACTGGGAGAAACAACAACCTCAAACGCTTTCAATTCATCTGAATCATAATTTTTTAAGTCGAACTTTGTATCCTTGAGCAAAGATAGGCCTGGTGTTCTTTGCAATTCAATGATGGTAGCTGGTAGCCCGATGAAGAAAAGACGATCGCCTAGTTGAACCACTTCATCCGGTCCAACCGGTGCTAATACTTGCCCTTGGCGCTCGATCTGAAACAGGAATAGTCCTTTGAGATGGCGGAGCCCTGCGTCCTCTATCGTGCGTCCAATGTGCCGGTAATTGGGTTCCACTTTCAATTCTACGACGTACTCGCGGGTGTTTTCGCCGAGCTCGACAATTGGTTCTTTACGATCCGGCAAAAGCCGAAATCCTATTATCGCGACATAGAGTAATCCGAAAATGGCGGCTGGAAGACCAATTTTCGTTAATTCAAAAAAGGAAATGCCCCCGATCCCGCTGTCGATCATCAACCCGTGAACCACCAAATTGGTGCTCGTTCCGATCAATGTGCACATGCCGCCCAAAATGGTTGCATAAGAAAGCGGTATTAAAAATTTTGAGATGGCATAATCATGTTTCTTTGCCCAGGCGTAAAAGGCAGGGATAAGCATGGCGACAATTGGAGTGTTATTGAAAAAAGCTGAAAGAAAGGCAATCGGGATTAACGACCGCAATAGCTTTTTGGTTACTCCTTTATTGTTTTTTCCCAGCAAAAAGCTACCAGCCTTTGTGAGAATACCAGTTTGATGAAACGCCTCTGCAACGATGAACAAGAAACCTACCGTCAGCATTCCGCTGTTCGAAAATCCAGCCAATGCTTCGGATGGAGTGATGATTTGCCCCAGAACCAATAATAGCAGTGCTGAGAAAACCGCGACTTCTGCTTCTAACAATTCTGTTACTAATGCAATGGTCAGTGCTATGAGAATTGCGAGGGTATACCAGAATGAAAAATCGGTCATGTCGAATGATCCAGCCACTTCCACCCCTTAAGTCACCAATTTGCTGTGAAAGATTTGCACACAACAAACCTGGTTAGTTACCGATTTGCACACTAATGAATTCAAAAAGCTCTTCGTTATTGCATCATATACTTACAAAAGCACTGATATGCAGAATTGGAGACCAGATCGGGACAGGACGCATATTTTGCCTTGATTGCACGTTATTGGCTCGATTAAAAAGATGTTGGACTTGGCCAATCTGGATAATTCATCGGAAATGCATAGTGTAGTATCTTGCTCAAAATAGGCACTGGCATAAAACTTGCAAAATTTAAAACCAAATCATAAGGGGCAACCTGACGAAAATTTATCCAAACATTCATTTCTAAATTAGTGGAGGTTGATATGAAGCTGCTAAAAGGTGTGACATTAGCGATGTTCATGTTGTTACTGTTGGTCATGGTGGCGCAGGCTCAGGATATGGGGAATGGTTCAATTTCCGGATTGGTTCTGAGTCAGGCAGATAAGACGCCCCTTGCGCGGGCCAAGGTATTTGCATTCAAGACTCAGAATCTCGTCATGCCCAAAAAGTTTTATGCGGAAACCGATGAGAAGGGGCAGTATAAGATCGATAATCTGTCCCAAGGGGAATACTGGGTCTACGCCCAACGCGATAGCTTTGTCGGTGAATTTTACAAGGATGCCAATAATCCCCTTTTGGCCATCCCAATTAAAGTGGACAAAGGGGCAGCGGTCAAAGGGATCGATTTTTATCTTGAGATCGGTGGTATTATTAGCGGTCGTGTAACTGATCGCAATGGAGCGGGTATTCCCAAGGTCCAGGTGAGCGCAACGCCTTTCCTTTCATTTTTGCCGCAGCCCAATTTTATCGATTCTCTGCTTGTTTGGGGAGCTACGCTGACGGACGACAATGGCTTCTATGAGATCAATACCCTCGATTCCAATCAGTATCGTGTCTCTGCCAAGTTGATCAGTTCCACGGCGCCGTTTTTCCAGATCAAGTACTATAACAACAAGACTAACCCGCTGGATGCCGATCCAGTATTGGTGGACAATGGCCAGCATAAATCTGGTATCGATTTCAATTTTGATTATGTGTTGCCGACTGGTGGCATTGCGGGGACGGTGAAGGATGCGGATGGCAATCCCCTCGAAGGTGTTTTTGTCTTCGCCTGGCAGAAAGCCAATGGCGATACTTTCTCCGGCTATTTCAAGGGTTTTGGTAATCAGGTCCGAACCGATAAGAATGGGAGGTATCAGATCAGCCATTTGAGCCCCGGGGATTATATTGTATCTGCGACACGGATCGATCAGTTGAACTTTCAAACCATCTATTACGATGGTGTAGCCAATTTGGAAGATGCGACCCCTGTCCCAGTTGCAGACGCGGTCGTAACCGATATCAATTTTGTTTTCGAGAAGATTGCCAATCCTGGTGCAATTTCTGGCAAGGTTACGTTCGATTCGGATGGTTCTCCGGTTGCCAATGCGTTTGTGGAAGCGATGTGGATTGGCAGCTATGCTGGTCAAAGCCGCGCTGCGGTGCGGCCCGCCATGTTTGCCTGGACAGATGAGCAAGGCAACTATAGAATTGAGCAATTGCGCGCTGGCAAATATGTGGTGTTGGTTCATAAAAATGGTTATACTGAATTTTACAATGACACCCAGGATATCACGAAAGCCACAGAAGTCGAAGTGCTGGCAGGACAGGAGACCAGTGGTATTAATTTTGGCATTCCGGCAATTCCCGATACCGGCAGCAAAGTGTCCGGTGTGGTGAAGGATGATTCGACTGGCGAACCGATTGAGGGTGCGATTGTCACATTGTTCCCGGTGATGACTTCACCTCATGGGAATGCCTTCAAAGGGAAATTTACGTTGTTCGATTTTTATGCAACCGTAACCGATCCCAAAGGGCAATATCTCATCGCTGGAGTTCCTGCTGGCAAATATATCGCGGTTTGCTGGGCTTCAAAATACATTGTGGAGTTCTATGACAATAAAATGACTCCGTGGGAAGCAGATCAAATCGAACTTGATGGAAAAACCGATCGAACGGATATTAATTTCGCGTTGACTCCTGGCTGGGGATTCAGATTGCCCGGCGGCGCGAATGACCAACCATTGGGGATGATCTCTGGCCAGATCAGAGATAATGAGGGCCGCTTTGTTGCTGGTGCTTATGTCTCTGTCATCGATGAAAACTATCAAGTGCGCGCGACGGAGATGACTGGCGCTGATGGGAATTACACCTTAACTGGGATTCCAGCAGGCAAATATTTTGTCAAGGTTGATCGAATGCCGTACAAGACCGCCTATTATGGCAACACCACGAATCTGAGCGATGCAACTCCAATCGCTGTCGGCGAAGTTGGGAACTACGCAGTCAGTGGTGTCGATGTTGCCTTAAGCCCAATGTCGTCCACAGCGGTAGAGCAACAGAGTAATCTCACTGGTGCTCCCAAACGATTTGAATTATCTCAAAATTATCCCAATCCGTTCAATCCAAGTACCACGATCCGCTATGCCTTGCCAAAAGCCTCGCATGTAACGCTGAAAATCTATAATCTGAGGGGCGAGGTGGTCAAGACATTGGTGAACGGCTACCAAACTGCCCAAAATTATCAGGTGGTCTGGAACGGAGATAATGATGCCGGTCAAAAGGTTGCGGCTGGAATCTATCTGTATCAGTTGCAGGCAGGAAATTATCAACGGACCATGCGACTCATTCTCATGAAATAACCTAACCGCCATAACCTATGAATGACGAACCGGCTGGATGATATTGGCCCAGCCGGTTTGTTTTTTGAGCATCAAATTGGATTAAGTTTTCAACTTGTTAGCAGTCTAACCAACCACAGACTCAGCGCTGGCACATAGGTAATAATGAGCAGCGCGATAATCAAAATCAGCAAAAACGGCAGCGACGCCCGATAGAGCTGGAAAATCGGCTTCTCAAATCGGAAGCTGGAGATGAAGAGGTTCAATCCCACTGGCGGCGTGAGGTAACCGATTTCCAGATTGGTCAAAAAGATCACGCCCAGATGGATCGGATCGACGCCGAATTGGATGGCGATGGGGACAATGAGCGGTATCACGACGATGATGGCGGAAAAAATATCCATCATGCAGCCGACGATCAATAGCAAAATATTCAGCATCATCAGAAAGACGATTTTGCTGCTGATAAAGGTCTGCATGAAATTCAAAATCTTCATCGGCACCTGCTCATCGATGAGATAATTGGTGAGCCCCAGGGCCGTGCCCAAAATGACCAGAATCCCGCCGACCAGCACCATGCTTTCTTTGATAATTTTGGGAACGTCTTTGAACAACTTCAGATCCCGATAGATAAAGACTTCGACGATCAGCGCATAGAATGCCGTGATAGCGGCTGCTTCCGTGGCTGTAAAAATTCCGCCGTAGATGCCGCCGATGATGATGAACGGCAGCGGAATTTCCCAGATGGCAGCTTTGAGCGCCAGCCAGAGATTTTTCCAGCTAAAAGCTGTTTTCGGAATGGCCGCCTTTTTGTCCTGCTGGGTGCTGTAAAGCGATAGCAGGATGATCAACAAAAATCCAGGGATGATCCCCGCCAGGAACAATTGATCGACGCTGACTTTGGCCACTACGGCATAAAGAATGATCGGCAGACTGGGCGGAAATAGCAATCCCAGGCTTCCTGAGGAAGTGATCAGTCCCAATGAAAATTTTTCCAGATAGCCCTCTTTTTTGAGAATGGGGTAGAGCAAGCCGCCGATGGCAACGATAGTGACCCCTGAGGCGCCAGTGAACGCTGTAAAAAAGGCGCAGGTCACCAGCACGACAATGGCCAATCCCCCAGGCATCCAGCCGAACAGCGCCCGAGTGAGATTGACCAGTCGTCGGGGGGTATTGCTTTCGGCGAGAATGTATCCCGCAAATGTAAACAATGGAATAGCGAGCAAGGTCGGCGTACTGGCCAAACGATACATTTCCACGATGACAGCCGAGGTGTCGATGCCCAGCCCATAGAAGCTCAACAGGGCAATGGCGGCGATGATGCAAAATAGCGGCGCACCCAGCAATGCTAACAGAATGAGGATCACTGCCAGAATGATCGTTTTCATGCTTCCTCCTTTGCTGCTGAAGGCTTTTGAGGGAGCAAATTTTCAAGAGCATGAAGGAGAAACCGCAACGTCATCAGGCCAAAGCCGATGGCGATGATGATCTGAAAAATCCAGGTGGGGATATTGGCCAAAAGAACGCTTCCCGCCTCCTTCTCAGATTTGATGAAAGTAATGGCCGCCCGCATCAGAAAAAAGCAGACCGTGGCTGAAAAAAGGTTGATCACCACCGCTGCAATCCTTTTGCTGGTTTGGGATAGCAATCGGGACAGGGCGTCGATATTGATATGGCGATTCTCTTTTGTTGCCAGCGAAGCGCCGATGAATCCCACCCACAGCACCAGATGGCGCAAAAAGACATCCGCCCCAGAAATCGAGCTCGAAATAAAATTCCGCAGCACTACCTGCAGGAAGGCGAGAAAGATCATGGTGAACAGGATGATGATGAGCAAAAGGGATTCGATTTTGGAGAGGATGTTATTGAGTGAATTGATGATTTTCATTTTTTTTGCAAAAGGTGTTATTCCCCAACAGTCCCTATGTTTAAATGTGCGATAAAAAGAGCTGATTTTGAGTCAAAAAAATGCTATATTCAAAATGACGAGCACCATAATAACA